>Ga0193717_1000086_pt1 | contig 93487 bp, 86 predicted proteins | sample U2c2metaG_FD_145900 | JGI IMG/M metagenome (GOLD analysis project Ga0193717, IMG submission 145900) | Soil microbial communities from a riparian zone of the East river system, Colorado, United States - U2c2 | ecosystem: Environmental > Terrestrial > Soil > Riparian zone | place: USA: East River... | reverse complement strand
CCGACAGCTCGGTGGTCGGACTTCCGGCGGAAAAATAAAGGCTCATGAGAGTCCATCTTACGCCGCGAAACCACGTGGTAAAACCAATTTGCGAATCAGGAGAAGCAAATGACGGAGCAGGATCTCGAGCTTACGGTTCCGGATGGAACAGTTGATGCAGTGTTGTTTACGGTCGAGAACGGGAAGCCGCTTCCCGGCGTCCTCTTCATTCCCACGATCGGGAGCATTTGCGAAACCATGCGGGAGATGGCGCGCCGCCTGGCCGCAGAAGGATATACCGTGCTGATGCCGAATCCGTTTTACCGGACGAGCAGGCCTCCGGTGTTTTCGTTTCCACGCAAGCCGGGCGATCCCGCAACGGTTAAGAGGATGGGCGAGCTGATCGCGCCGTTGACTCCTGAGGGCCTCGAGAAGGATCTCGCAGTTTATCTCGACACACTAACCTCACAGCCCACGACGGCAAAGGGAAAGATCGGCATTGTGGGCTTCTGCATTGGCGGCGGCATCGCGTTGCGTGGTGCAGCGGTGAGACCCGAGGCGGTTGCCGCCGTTGCCTCGTTTCACGGAGGAGGGCTATACAAGGCGAACGATCCCGCGAGCCCGCATCTCGTGCTGCCCCGGGTGAAGGCGAGACTTTATTTTGGCCACGCCACCGACGACAAGAGCATGGACGCCGACGCGATCACGGAGTTTACCAAGGCTCTGAACCAATGGAATGGACGATTTGAGAGCGAGATCTATGAAGGCGCGCATCACGGCTGGACGGTGCCGGATAGCCCTGCCTACAACCAGCCGCAGGCAGAGCGAGCGTATACGAAGCTGACGGCGCTCTTCCGCGAGTCGCTTGGCTAGGCTCAATGAGCGAGAAGATCAGGGGTACAAGAGGACGGCAATATTGTAGGCGGTGAAGGGACCGCTGCTGCTGTCCTGACAGGCCCCTACGACCGCCTGACGGTACTTACCGGAACGGATGCGACTCTCAAGCTGGCTGGGGAGCCGGTCCAGACGGTCTGCGTTATACCGCATGATGAACCATGGCTTTTGCCGTCCGGGAAAACCGGAGTCCATGCTGCAGGCCAGCCGGGCCTGGGCGAGGGTCGAGGTGTGGCCGTTGGGTCCGACCTCAAGACCGGTGCGGGAGAGCAGTTCGGTGACGGCCTCCTCTTGACGGTTGAAGCTGAGAGTTTCGACGGTAGAGGCGAAGTCCTCGACCGCATAGTACTGGCCATTACGAACCACGATCGCGATTCCGATGACGTTGACCCGAGGATCGAGCAGGTTTTCGCGATGTCCTTTGGAGTGCATCCACAGATCGTGAAACATGGAGGCGTTAGGGGCTTCGGCAACATTCTCCGAGATGAGGGAGAAGTGCACGCCGGCGCTTGCGCCGCGCTGTGAAAGATCGGGCTCACCAGAAAACTGGTGCGAGATGTTGGCGTGGGCTGCCATTTGCAGCGCATGGAAGCGGGAGGCCTCGGCCAGAACGGGATCGAAACGGAGCTGAGGAATTCCGCGTGCGGCGCGTTCACGATTAGCTGCCGTGAGCAGCATCTGTTCGGCGTTCACGCTGGGACGGGGCAGAGGGCTAGGGATGGAAGCTGCCGCTCCATAGACGGGAAGCGGAGCTAGTGCAGTCAGGAGCAGGGTGATATGGAACAAGAGGTTTCGCGAAGCTGCCGCGCGACGACTCTGAAAAGAAGTCTTCGTGAAAAGCCTGATTCGTTCTGACGAGTTCTGGTCCATCTGCCTGACTTTCGATCGGTTCGGCCCTTCGAAGTGGCTTATCGACCGGTCTGCTCCCGATGTTAGGGAGGGGGACAGACGGAGGTAATCCCACTTTCGTGGCAGACGAGATCAAAGGCAGAGAAGGCATCAAGCGAGAAACAAAAGAGATGCGAAAACCGCACCTCTTTATATCTCAATTGGGGGATGTTCGTCCCAGAATTTAGGAGGCGGCAGGTAACCGATCGCGTACCTCATCCCAGGTACGCCGAATTCCGGCTTCGAGGCCGGTGGTATGGCGCCAGCCGAGATTGTGGAGGCGGGTTACGTCCATGAGCTTGCGCGGGGTTCCGTCGGGCTTGCTGGTGTCGAATTCGAGCGATCCCTTGAATCCGAGCACCCTGGCCACAGTCTCCGCCAACTCGCGGATAGTGACGTCTTCGCCGGTCCCGATATTGATGAGCGGCGGTTCATTGTCGGTAAAGAGCGTGTTGTAGCGCTCGTCTTCGAGGGTCATCAAAAAGACACATGCCTGGGCGAGATCGTCCGAGTAAAGAAGCTCGCGGCGCGGAGTGCCACTTCCCCAGACGGTAACGGAAGGGGCTCCGGTGCGGACGGCATCGGCTGTCTTCCGCATGAGCGCCGGAAGGACGTGGGAGTTGGCAAGGTCGTAGTTGTCGCCAGGACCGTAGAGATTGGTCGGCATGGCGGCGAGGTAACGAGTGCCGTACTGACGGTTGTAGCTCCAGCACATCTCGATGCCGGCGATCTTCGCGAGCGCATAGGGACGGTTGGTGGGTTCAAGCGGCCCCGTGAGGAGCGAAGATTCGGGCATGGGCTGCGGGGCCAGCTTGGGATAGATGCAGGAGGAGCCAAGGAAGAGCAGGCGCTTGACGTCGTTCCTGTAACTGGCGTCGATGATATTGGTCTGCAGGACGAGGTTGTCGCGGATGAAGTCTGCAGGGTAGGTATTGTTGGCGAGGATTCCCCCGACCTTGGCCGCGGCGAGGAAGACGTACTCCGGCTTTTCGGTGGCGAAGAACTCGTTGACCGCCTCGGTGTCAAGCAGATCGAGCTCGGCACGGGGGCGGGTGAGAACGTGGGTGTAACCGAGGCGCGTCAGCTCGCGATGGATAGCCGAGCCGACGAGGCCACGATGACCGGCGATGAAGATGCGTGAATCTTTTTTCATGGAGAGTAGCCTGCCTCGTTTAGGTTTCGCGGACGTTATAAGCGTCGAAGCCGTGCTGACGAACCAGCGCGTCGCGCTGAGCGGATTTGAGATCGGCCTCGACCATCTCGTCGACAAGCTGCTCGAAGCTGGTTCGCGGGGTCCATCCGAGCTCGCGCTGAGCCTTGCCGGGATCTCCGAGAAGCGTTTCTACCTCAGTGGGACGGAAGTAGCGGGGATCGACGGCTACGACGAGCTTTCCATCGCGATCGTAGGCCTTTTCCTCGACGCCGCTTCCCTTCCAGACAAGATCAAGCTCGAGACGCTTGGCGCATCGCTGAACGAACTCGCGCACGCTGTATTGGTGGCCGGTAGCGATGACGAAGTCCTGCGGCTTTTCCTGCTGCAACATAAGCCACTGCATCTCGACGTAGTCCCGGGCATGCCCCCAGTCGCGCTTTGCGTCCAGGTTTCCGAGAAAGAGGGTGTCCTGCAGGCCGACTTTGATTCGAGAAAGCCCGCGGGTAATCTTGCGGGTGACGAAGGTCTCGCCGCGCAGGGGCGATTCGTGGTTGAAGAGGATACCGTTGCAGGCAAAGATGCCATAGGCCTCGCGGTAGTTGACGCAGATCCAGAAGGCATACATTTTTGCGACCGCGTAGGGAGAGCGTGGGTAGAAGGGCGTGGTCTCGCGCTGAGGAATCTCCTGGACGAGGCCGTAGAGCTCGGAGGTCGAAGCCTGGTAGAACTTCGTCTTCTTTTCCAGACCGAGGATGCGGATGGCTTCAAGAAGGCGCAGGGGACCCATGGCGTCGGCGTCGGCGGTGTACTCGGGCTGTTCGAAGGAGACCTGTACGTGGGACTGAGCGCCGAGATTGTAGATCTCGTCGGGCTGAACCTTCTGGACGATATGGATGAGCGACGAAGAGTCGGTGAGGTCACCATAGTGAAGGATGAATTGAGGATCGGGATTATGCGGATCCTCGTAGATGTGGTCGATGCGGTTCGTATTGAACAGCGAGGCACGCCGCTTGATGCCGTGAACCTCATAGCCTTTGGCGAGAAGAAACTGGGCAAGGTATGCTCCGTCCTGGCCGGTGACTCCTGTAATCAGGGCTCTCTTCAAACGATGATTCTCCTTTGTAATCCGGGGTGGGCTTAAATCAGTTTAGCCGATGCCTGTGACGAGACCTTTAACGTCGCGCTCAAACTGAGCGAGGACCTGCTGCCGGCCAAGATAGCGCACCGCATAGCTCCGTGCGTTGACTCCAAGCCGCATACGCAGCCCTGGATCCGCGATCAGGCGCTCTACCGCAGCGTGAAGCGCGATCGGATCCTCGGCAGGGACGACAAGACCGCAGGCCTGCTCGGGCGACTCTCCACTGACCACGCGGGCCACCTGCGTCCCTTCATCAGCTGTCGCGATCACGGGGCGTCCGCTCGAGAGCATGCCTGTCAGCTTGGAAGGCATGACGAGATCGGCGGCCCCGCCCCGCTGCGGAAGCAGGTGGATGTCTGCGGCATTCAGAAGATCGTTCAATCGCTCGAACGGCTGCAGAGGAAGCAGAGTCACGTTGGGTCGGTTGGCGACCAGGGTCTCCAACGTGGGACGGAAGGCTCCGTCGCCGCAGAAGAGGAAGTGGACGCGGGAGTCGCGTTCGAAGGACTCCGCCAGCGGCGCGAGCAGCTCCAGCCCCTGCTTGGCTCCCATGTTGCCGGAGTAGAGCAGGATCATCTTCCCATCGAGCCCCAGCTCGCGGCGGAAGGAGTTGGGGGCGGCATTGTCTTGCGGATGGACTGCGTCGACATCGACCCAGTTAGGAAAGAGAGTCACTCGCTCGGGAGGAACGCCCTTGCTCTCGGCACGCTCGACCATCTTGTGCGAGATGCTGGAGACGCGCGTGAAGGCACGGGTGAAGGCCTGCTCCAGCCCCAGCGCGATCGCATGGACCGGGCCATGCGCGGGCAGCAGGCCGAGGTCGAAGGCTGCGTCTATCTCGAAGTCCTGTACGTGGAGCCAGGAGGCGGCTCCGGTCGCTCGAGCGACCAGAAGAGCCAGTGGAGCGCCGAAGAAGGTCGGCTCGACCGTGAAGACGACGTCAGGCTTCCAGAAGCACTGGCGAAGCATCACCGGAAGGCTCCCGAGCATGAACGAAAACAGGTGCACCATGCGCTTGAGGCCGGTGGGCTTCGCCGGAACGTAGAGCGGGGTCCGGTACACCAGCGGCTCGCCTGGCTGGTGTTCCGTTCGGTACAGCTTGCCGCGGTAGTCCTCGCGGATGTTCCAGGCAGGATAGTAGGGCGGCGCGGTTACGACGCGGACCTCGTGGCCGCGCCGGGCGAGCCAGGAGGACATTTCACCGGTATATTTTCCGATCCCTGTCAGTTCTGGGGAGTAGTTGAGGCCGTAGATCAGAATTCGCACTTTATTGCAGTGTACCGAAGGAGTGTTGCTGACAGATTCCTTCTTGCATTCGCGACGGTTGCGGCTTCATGCTGATGGAGTGGAAGGTTTGTTGAGTCGAATGAGGCAGCACCCTCTGGCCGCGGTCGGGGTTGGGTTGTTGATCGTGTTCCTGATTTGCGCGGTGTTTGCACCGTGGCTGGCACCAGACGATCCGGCAGCGCTCGATCTGCATGGGCGGCTGCTGGGACCGAACGGGTCGCATTGGTTCGGAACCGATGAGCTGGGACGCGATATTCTTTCGCGCACTCTTTATGGGGCACGCATCTCGTTGATCGTCGCGGTGAGTGTGGTCGGGCTCTCGCTGGCCATCGGGCTGGTGGCCGGTTGTGCTGCCGGTTTTTACGGTGGGTGGCTGGATACGGCGATCAATGTTTACGTGATGAATGCGTTTCTGGCTCTGCCCGGCATCCTGCTGGCGATTGCGTTTGTCGCCTTCATGGGGCCGGGATTGTGGAACGTAATCGTGGCGCTGGCGATCTCCGGCTGGGTCGGCTACGCGCGACTGGTCCGCGGGCAGGTGATGGCCGTCAAGGAGCGCGAGTTTGTAGAGGCAGCGCGAGCGCTTGGAGCCTCCGATCTGCGGATTCTCGGGCGTCACATCCTGCCGAATATCCTTCAGCCATTGATCGTGCAGGCGGCGATCGGGATGGCGACGGCCGTAATGGCGGAGGCTACCCTGAGCTTCCTTGGCCTTGGAGTTCCTCCACCCGCAGCGAGCTGGGGAGCGATGCTGAACGACGCCAGGTCGCATCTGTTCGACTCGCCGCACATGGTCTTCTTTCCCGCCATGGCGGTAATGCTGTGCGTGCTCTCGTTCAACTTCATTGGAGACGCGCTGAGGGATTACATGGATCCACGGACCCGGCTGCGAGTCGGGCTGTAGTACCCTCCCCCGTCAATATTGCGCAAAGTCTTGGAAATATTAGGGTTAAGTCCGGACCTCGATTCCTGGGTCGGGTCGGTTTCAATCCTTCCCCTCTGTATTCAAGTTTACAGAAACCGTGAGGGTGAATCGGCGGATTAATCTTCTTTGTTTTGTTGGTGCTACGGGGATTTTCGCTTGACAGGTTTGGATGAGGCATCGCGCTTTTTGCGCGATGCCCAATCCAGCCCGCTACGCGAAGATGCGGCACCTGATGTCAAATTCTCTGTCAAAAGCAGCGGCGGGTAAGACGGTGAGGGCGACACGGGCGAAATACAGGGATTCCTCGGCTCTCTGCGCTCGCTCGGAATGACGTTATGGGTTTTCGCTGCACTCGTTCGGATTGGCGACATGGGCGCTGCGCTCGCCCGGAATAAACGCATGGGTTGACTCGCGTGGAATGACGGCGTGGGTTGGTAGAGGGGTTCTCGCGTATGCTGAGCGATATTGCTTTCAAAGGGGGTGGGTCTTGAGGAAGATCACGATTGCACAGGATGAGGGGAAGACCACAGAGTCCGGTTCCTGGCTGGATCTGGAGAAGATTGCCATCGTGGAGATCAGCTCAGAAGATCAGGCCTTTCCAATCGAGTATGCGTTGGGCGAGGCTGCGGGCGAGATCGCTACGAAGGGATGGCGAGCGGCGGCTCCGGGGCCGCAGAGGATCCGTATTCTGTTCGATCAGCCGCAGGCGATCCGGCGGATTCAGCTTCATTTTGTCGATCCTGTCTCCGAGCGGTCGCAGGAGTTCTCGATTGTGGCGTTCGCCGGAGCCGAGCTGCGCGAAGTAGCTCGTCAGCAGTGGAACTTTTCTCCCCAGGGGACGACGGAAGAGCTCGAAGACTACAAGGTTGACCTAAACCAGGTGACGGCGCTCGAGCTGCGGATCGATCCGGACCGCAGCCACGATCCGAAGCAGAGCCAGCACGTGGCCTCGTTGCAGCGGCTGAGGCTGGCGTAGCGGCCATGTTGGTTGGGGTGATCTCAGATACGCATGGCTTGCTGAGACCGGAGGCCCTGGTGGCTCTGGCCGAGGCGGAACAGATTCTGCATGCAGGTGATGTGGGGGATCCGAGGATTCTGGATGCGCTGCGCGAGGTTGCTCCGGTAACGGCGATCCGCGGCAATGTGGATGTTCATGGGGACTGTTCCCTGCTCCCCACGACCGAAGCTGTGGAGTTGGGTGGGCGGCTGTTTTACCTTGTGCACTCGGCGCGAGATCTCGATATCGACCCGGTGGCGGCGGAGGTGAACGTGGTGGTCAGCGGGCACTCGCACAAGCCGGGAATCGAGCGGAAGAAAGGCGTGATGTACCTGAATCCGGGAAGCGCGGGGCCGCGGAGATTCAAACTGCCGGTGAGCGTAGCGCTGGTGACAATTGGTGAGAGCGGGGTGGAGGCTCGGATTGTGGAACTGGAGGTTCCAGGGACAGAAGCCAGCTTGTAGTCGTGATCTGGCTCAGTGCGTGTGCGATTTGTCGTCAACCGGAGAGTCAGGAGCCGATTAACACGCGACAGCGATGAGGCTGCGGCGGGAAGGATAGTCGAGGTCGAGGCTTGGTGTGAGCCCTCTGCTCTGGTGCATGATTAATTGCAGGATGGAACGAGGGGAGTCGCAGGTGTCAGATTCGATCGAACAAAGAATTAAGCATCTTTCGAAATCGGTCAGGGAATTAGCGCTTATCGGAGCGTGGCTAAAGTTGCAGTCTGGAAAAACAGTTGAACCACTTGTTCGCGAACAGGTGGAGCTCGGAGCTCGAATGGCGTTCGGCTTCGATCCTCCGACGCTCGCGGAGGAGCAGGTGGAGCCGCTGCTCACCACCATCGGGATGGCGCTTGCCGAAAGTGGCGAACTCTTCAATAGTCCGGAAAGAGGAGCCAACTGGCAGGTCGCAGATGTCGAGTTGCTGCGTACACAAGGGCGTGCCTCCAGAAGTGTCGTCAATAGAATCCTGTCGCTTGCCGAGAGCCGTCCCGCAATGCAAGAGGCGCTCAAAGGAGCTTTTCTCGACGTGGGGACGGGGGTCGCCGGGATCGCACTTGAGGCTGCCAAAACCTGCCCAAATCTCCAGGTCGACGGCATCGATATCTGGGACCCCGCTTTGGCGATCGCCGAAGAAAACGTCCGGGAGAGCCCCTATGCCGATCGCGTTCGGATCATGAAGCTCGATGTGGCGAACTTGGATGTGCAGAAGCGTTACACTCTGGTCTGGCTGCCCACTATGTTTCTGTCGCGATCGGTGCTGGAGCGTGCCCTTGATCGCATCGCAGCAGCGTCAAAGAGCGGGGCTTATCTGATCGCGGCCATTTATACCCGGCCGGAAGATCCGTTTATGGCCGTTGTCTCGACCCTACGCACCATACGAAGCGGTGGGGAAGTAAGTAGTCCCTCCGAGCTGGAGGCCATGCTTAAGTCTCGCGGGTACGCCAACCTGGAGCGAAACGTTGCGCCGATCGCGACTCTGGTTGTGGGCAAGCTGCCCTAACTCCCCGGAACACATTGCAAAGTTTCGGGCAGAAGAGCCCGGGAAACGATTGGATCTCTTCGCGTGAGGCTGTCCGGAGGAGACGGGAAAAGCCTAACTAGTGACCTTATGGAGGCGGTTCGAGCTGAAGCTCGAATTCCCACTCATGCGATGAAACCGCATGAATGGGGCACCCGGCCGAGGGTTTCCCTGGCCTAATCGATTTGAGGTCGTATGGGCAGACGAAGATGGATAGTCGAACAATTCTGCAACACGGACGAAAACTGCGAGCACCAGGTTCCCGACTACTTTCGGTTCCCAACCGCGGATCGCTAATCCCCCCAACTGATCACCGCGCATTCCAGACTATGATCCGAGCGGGCGAGAACTTTGGTCAATTTCCCGTAGACCGTGTCTCAATTTGGGACAACCTATAAATATTTCTGAAGAACTGCAGAAAAAAATAACGATGCCGGATTTATTAAGCTACAATCCCCGGCAGTCATCCAGGCCCGTCTCAGAACCGATTTAAATTCAGATTCCTGCTCCCGGCAAACCGAAGGTGTAAGACACGCTCTTTAGTTCATGTGTGTAGAGGAGATCTGCATGAAGCGCTTTCTTGCCTCGTTTTTCGTTCTGTGTGCTTCGCTTGCCTCTGGTGCAGAGCAGATGATTCCATCTGGTTCGGTCATCCAGTGCATTGTGTCCGAGCCCAATCTGTCGTCGAAGACGATGCAAATCGGAGACCCGGTGCTCTGCCGGGTGAGCCACGTTGAGTTGTATGGCCGGTCAGTCTTTCCATATGAGAGCTACATGGTCGGCCGCTTTGAAGAATTCAAAGACCCCGGACACTTCGTTGGAAAGGGCTGGATGGAGCTGAAGTTTGATCGTTTGGTGGTAGGAAACGATACGGTGATCCCGATTTCGACACGGGTGATTGCGACCTCCGGAAAGAATGCGGTGGATGCGAAAGGGAGAATCCTTGGGACGGGACATGCGGTTCGCGATACCGTGGAGTGGTTAATCCCGGTGCTGTGGCCGATCGACCTGATCAACTTGCCACGGCGTGGACCGCGTCCGGTCTTGAAAGCGGAGACTCGCTTGACCATAAAAATCATGGACGACTTCGGGATTCCGACCAAGACCGAGGTGCAGCATAAACCGGAACTAATCTCCCGCTATAACTACGCGGATCCCGCGCCCGCGCAGCAAACAGCGGCTCCGATCGAACGAGCGTACGCGCAACCTGCCCAGCAAGTATCGGCCCCGGTCGAGCGATCGTACGCCCAACTCGCGCAGCAGCAGGCTCCCCCGATGCTGCAAACATACGCCCAGCCGAACTCGACGGTGGTGGTGGTGACGAATCCGACTCCAATGTTTTATGGATATCCAGCCCCAGCTCCGGTCTACCCGTATCCTCCTCCGGCGTACTCGTATCCTCCTTATCCTCCTCCACCCGCGGTGTACCCGTACGCTCCGCAGGTATCTTACGGTTATGGATATCCGCCACCCGCATATGGGGGATATTACCGGGCTTACTAGATAACAGGTTCGATTGCTCGGCAAGGAACCTTATACCCCGCTGATCACAGCGGGGTATACCACCTGTGTGGTCTTGGCTGTCTCAGCGAGGAGCCTGCCAACCGTGCTGGAAGTGGGCGCACTTTATGCTTTGGATGATCGTGGTCCTCACTTTCCAAATCTGCGAACACTGTAGGAGATAGGAGGGCCTATGACGGTCATACGCACACGCAGGCTCTGGATCAAGTCATGAAGCGTGAATGGGCCTCTTGCGTGCAGCGTGGAGAGCGGGGACTCCAGAGCCAACCGGAGTATCCGGAGATCGAATACGTGCCTTGAGTGCGTTTAGCAGAAGTAATCCACCTGGGCGAATAGCACATGGCTGATTCGTCGGCAACTGGGACTTCCTGGTCGTCATCGCAAACTTGCCCTATGTCTTTACGGATGGAATAACCTCCGCAACGGCGCGGTAGAGGCTATAGAAAGCTGAAAAGCGTTATTATGCTCGCCCACAAATCCATTTGGCCTTGGAAGATACTGATGCAGGTATCCGACTTCAAGATTGAAACCAGGCGACAACTTCCATCCGAGGGCGCCATAGGTCCGATTCTGATCGATCGCAGATGACCCACCGTGAGGTCCAAAACGAACCAGGACCTCGTTATAAGTAGCGAGGTAATCCGGCCACGCGTTCCTGGTATTGGAAGGCAACGGGAACTGTAAGTAGAGGCGATACCGGGCACGCTCGGCGAAATGCCAATCGTATACTCCTAGTCCATCCGTGCTTTGACCAAACCAACGCTGCTCTAATCGAAACCGATGTTGCGCCGTCGCTCGTTTGCCTGCGTAGTTCGCCAGGGTGTGTGTCCAGCGAAACTCCTGAGCTAACCGATGCTCCGGTTGAGGCCCGGTGCGTCGAGGGTCGGCAAGCGGCCCACCCTGGAAAGGGTAGTCGCGCACATAGGCATAGAGCATAGAGACCACGATGTTTTTCGGAAAGAATCGGACTACACCAGGACGCAGCATGAGTTGGGTCGGCTCCTGGCCGATACCCTGAGCGCGATATTGTGCCTCCAGATGAACGCCATAGTTTTTTGTGACGGGATGATCGCCAAAATACATGTACCAAGAGGACACTTCAGCACCACGAAGGGGGACGGTACTCTGCCCAAAGCCGGGGCAGGAAGAGAAACCAAATACTATCCATGCGAGACATCGAAAGATTTTTGTCACTGTATCTCCTACTCCGTAAAGCAAATCCTAGGCTCGTCTGGGAGATTAGATCGGTTTCTCCGAAAAAGCGACAATTGGATCCCGTCGAGCCCTCCGTAAAACAAACACCTAATCGCGATCTTGTGATCGAAAACCTTTCTTCGGATACGAAGAAGCTCGGTGAGTGCAAAGGGTCTCAATGAGCGATAAACCGCCAAGTCACTCGTAGACGGCACGCCTTTCACTTGGACGTGTAGTCGGCGACTCGTCTACGTGCCAATTGGCGAGCGATGTTGGAGGAAAGCCGGTTTTACGTCTACTTGAGCGTTGCTTCTATCTCAACGACAAGATAATGTGAGCGCATGGTTTCGGTTAGGGGCGCGACGGAGCAGGATGCGAGCGCGATCTCGCATGTGGACATACAGAGCTGGCTAACGACGTATGCAGGTATAGTCCCGGACGATTATCTTTCCAGCTTGAACGAGGCCGAACGGGTTCCTTTATGGCGTGAATGGCTCGCTCGCGACATTCAGGTGTACGTCGCCGAGTTAGACGGAGAAGTAGTGGGCTTCATCAGTGGTGGCCAGATACGTGAGCCGTTGCAGGAGTACGATGCGGAGTTGTTTGCGATCTATTTGCTGCAGCGGGCTCAAGGAATTGGGATTGGAACAGCGCTTCTGAGAAAGCTTGCGGATTCGCTGAACACTAAGGGCTTCAAAAGCATGGCCGTTTGGGTGCTCCAAAACAACCCGTCCATTCGCTTCTACGAGAAATCGGGCGCTCTGCCCGTGTCGTCCAAAGAGATTGAAATCGGAGGCGCTCTGCTTTCTGAACTCGCCTTTGCATGGCGTGATCTGGGAATGATTGCTGCGTCACTAAGATCAAGTTGCCGCTAAGCCGGCATCTCGGACAAGTGGTGTTGCGATTACTTTCCATGAGGGGACTTGTGAGGCTCATTCAGACGAGTCAGGCAGAGCCAGAAGGAACCTTTCCGGCACGATCGGAAGGCAACCTTGATTTAACGCCCGACCAGCTCCGTGGTCATGGCCCGCATGTACCAATCGAATTTCGTCGACAAAAGTCACGAAGGGAATAAATTCGCTCCTGCCGGGTTTATTACAAGGTAGCGCAGGGAGAGAAACTTGAACCGTCAGAAGCCGCCCTTAGAGACCGTAAGTGCATTCAACCCAGAGTTCAGAAACAACCCACATCCGATTCTGGATAAAATTCGCTCCACGCATCCGGTCCTGGTGGATGAATCGACAAAGACGGTCATACTCACCCGGGCGGCTGATATCGGACAACTGATCAACGATCGAGATATTGACGTTGACCCGCGCAAATCCAGCCCTGATTCCGAGCTACGACAGATATTCCGCGTCGATGAAAATTTCAGGCCGTCCCTCCTGCGCATGGACGATCCCGATCACAAACGAGTCCGTGATCTCGTCACCAAAGCGTTCAACCAAGCCTCGATCGATGCCCTGCGACCCAGGATTGAGCAAATCGCCTCCGACCTGCTCGACTCTCTTCAGGGGCGTTCCTCCTTCGATCTGATTGCAGACTTTGCCGAACCGCTTCCCATGAGCGCTATCGCCGAACTGTTGACGGTCGATAAAGGCAAACGCGAAGACTTCCTGCAATGGTCCAAAGCCCTGAATCAGTTATTTAATCCCACGCCCACCCCGGAACAGTTGGAAAGACTCCAATGGGGATCGCAAAATTTCCACGCCTACCTGAAACAAATCTTCGACCAGCGCAGAGAGCATCGTGGCACCGATCTGATCAGCTCCCTGATCACCGCACACGAGGGAGAACATAAGCTCACAGAGTGGGAGATCATCAGTACTTGCGAACTCCTGCTCTTCGCCGGCAACGTCACCACGACGGACCTTATCGGCAACGGAATGCTCGCTCTGCTCAGGCATCCTGAGCAGATGGAAAAGCTTCGCGCAAACCCCGCTCTAATACCCGGAGCGATCGAAGAGATGCTGCGCTTCGACTCCCCGGTAACCCATGTGGGTCGTGTCGCTAGAGATTCGGCCGGCATCGGCGGATGCCCGTTCCACAAAGGTCAGACAATCTTTTCTTTCCTGACCGCCGCCAATCATGACCCAGCCCTTCATCAGGATCCTCATGCGTTCGATATAGAGCGTCTGAACAAGCGACACTATTCATTCGGAGGCGGCGCGCACTTCTGCCTCGGGGCTCATCTGGCTCGTGCAGAAGCACAAATAGCCTTCTCTCGTCTTCTGGAGCGCTTTCCCAGAATCTCACTGAAGCCAGGAACAGTTCCGGTACGAAAGATCGCGCCCTCATTCAACGGATTGGAATCGCTCTGGTTGACCGTAGCCTAGATCGAAGAATCCCAAAGCGATCTACCGATCATGCAAAGACCCAATCGCGCAGCCGCAATCGCATGATCATGGCGATGCCCCACACCTCTGTCTTTCTTCAATTGGACTGCAAGTAGTGGAGCGAAGAGAACGAACAGAAGTTACGCCAAACGATGAAGGCCTCTTCTCCTCAATAATCCGCGCCGCCAATTTCTCCCCGACAGTAACCGTTCCAGCGTAATCGGAAGACAATCTTGATTTAACGCCCAACCAGCCGAAAACCGCGGTACAGTAGTTCCTCCGCATTTTTAGGAGACGGCCCCCTACTCAAAGAGACTCTGGCACTGCCTACGGCGGATACGACGTCCATGACATCTACCGTTCGTGTGAGACAGAGAATTGAGGACCTATGAATGCAGTGCACAACTACGTGCTTCGCCCGATTCGCCGCATTCTCCAGCCTGTACTGCCTCAGAACATCGTTTACGATGCGTCCTACAAATACCTCAGACGGCGTTATCTGGATCTTCTAGACGAGCATTTGAGTCCAGAGTGGGTCAATCGGTACTTCACCGATGGGGCCGCTATGTCGAACCGCCTGCGCCTGCTTACGCGCACTCTCGATAAAGAGATGTTTGAAGCGCCCTATCCCGACAGTCAGTTTTTTTATGAGTCCTATCGGCAGGTCTACCACTTTTTCAAAATCCTCCTCTCGCACGGCTTCAATTTGCGCACTTGTGGTTCCATCCTGGATTTCGGTTGTGGTTCGGGGCGCATCATCCGGCTTTATCGGTATATGACCGGAGTGCGCCTTGTCGGAGCGGATGCGAATCCTGAGTGCATAGCGTATTGCCGGGAACAGGTGCCTGGATGCGAATTTCACATCAACGACCTGGACCCTCCGCTCGCTTTTGCCAAGGGAAATGACTTCGATTTGATCATTTCTCTTTCGGTGTTCACACACATTCCTCTCGCACAGCAAATCGTCTGGCTGCAGGAGATGAAGCGCGTGCTCAGGCCAAAGGGTTTCCTGCTTTGCACGGTGGTGGGCTTTTCCCACATCGATGCGCAGTTAGGAGCCGAGGGACGCACCCTGATCCAGGAAAGGGGAGAGATCACGTTGGGTAAGGACGATTCCGGAGTGTCTCTTTCGACGCAGGTCGGCGGATCAAACTTCGATGTCTTTCAGCGCAGAGACCGCGTCATCGAAGTGTTCGGCGGTGTACTCCGGCTGGTGGATTACATTCCGAGTAGTCGATCCCCCATCGGTCAGGACTTGCTGGTGCTGCAGAAGGCCTGATGAAACCGGCATTCCTTCTGAGAACCAGGCGTTGCGTAGGTTAAAGCTGCCTCGATATTGAATTAGGGCTTGGCAATTTTGCAACAACAACTGCTAACTCTTTATTGCCTTTACCCCTGTTAATTCTGTTAGTTGTGCACTCCTCACCCGAAGCCTATACTCTTTTCGCTTCGCTCTTCTATGAGCGGGATCAGATTCACACTCTGCGGTTTCAAGGAGGCCGGGAATGCGGGTCGGATTGCCAGCTTTGGTGCTTTTCCTGTTTTCGCCTTGGGCGACAGCTCAATACAATTGTCCGCAAGGATTTCGATACGCGGGTACGTTATCGGGGACAGGTTCTGTATCGACTCCCTTCGACAAGCGAATGGCCGTGAGATTTCCCGAGAATACGACCTTGGATGCGTCCTTTCAGCAGAAAAAAGTCCACGCCACAAACGGCAAGAGTGGTGCTCGTTCCAGTCTTCGCCCCGAAGACATCCCCAAAGGAGTCCTGATCATTACGTACGGGAAAGAGGACAAGATTACTGACGCGGGATGGGCGGTAAGTGCTCCGGAACTGAAAGGCATTGCGCGAGACGATACGGGAAGGATCACACGATATGAATTTGGGATGAAGCTCTTTTGCACCGTGCACAGCGGAGGAACGAATCCGATGGTGGGTGAGTGCTCAGTGAATGTGGAGGTCTGCTACAAGCCTTCGCGTTAGCGTTCCGACAACTGTCGCAATCAGGCGATTGCGCTCCAACCCTCCCTCGCACTGACGCTCTTGTTACCAAGTGGACAATAACTCGGCATATCGCATAAGTGGATTTTCAATTGACGATAACAGGACAACTTGCTCATGGAAGCGGCGCAGATCTATGTCTATGAGGTTTCTATGAGAAAAATCAAAACTCTTCTGGTGTCACTCCTCTTCGTAGCAGCATCTTCTTTCAGCGCAAAGAGTCCGGCGCAGGTCGGCACTGTGGATTGGCAGGCAAGACTCAAGCAGCAACTTCCACTTCTTGGACACCGTAATTGGATTTTGATCGTCGACTCCGCCTACCCTCTGCAGGTGTCCCCTGGGATTGAGACGATCGAGACCGGAGTTGGACAGCTTGCGGTCACGAGCACCGTGCTTTCGGAGCTCGACCGCTCCATTCATGTCACGCCTGTTGTTTATCTGGACGCCGAGCTGCCGCATGTGCCTGAACAGAATTTTGTTGGGTTGAACTCTTATCGAGAAGACCTGAAACGAACTCTCAAGGGCCGCACGATCCGATCCCTTCCCCATGAACAGATCCTCGGCAAGATCGGCGAAACGGGCAAGGAGTTCAAAATTCTAGTCTTGAAAACGACCATGGCGATGCCCTACACATCCGTCTTTCTTCAATTGGACTGCAAGTACTGGAGCGAAGAGGACGAACAGAAGTTACGCCAAAGCATGAAGGCATCTTCTCCTCAATGATTCGAAGTGGGATCGCCGTGGTTTGGGCCTTTCACAAATTTTAGCGTTGTCATTCTTCGGCAACCTGTTATACGTTTGTGTTCGAAAAACCCCATTGCACAATCGTCCGTGCTGCCCCCGGTGTTGTCGGGCTCTCTAGTTCCCTTTCTGAATGGAAGGTCCAGATGACTCTCAACCCTCGAGTTCTAGTCCTGTCTGCGGCGCTGACGGCGCTGGTTCTTTATCCTTCGCGTCCTGTCTCGGCTTCTCGTGCCGACGGAGATTTTCTACCGGGTGCCAGGCACTGCCGTCCGCCAGCTCTCCAGGGTTTGAGGCGAAGCTCGACACCTTTATCTTCAACACCTGTTACCAGGCGCCGGGATGGAGGCACGATGCAGACATTCGTTCGTCGGGAGGCGTGCATCCGTTTGTAAAGATCTGGTACTCGCCGGAGATATGGAAGTGGATGACAGTCGACCAGCGCAGGGGCAATCCGCCGGACGGCGCGATGCTGGTGAAGGAGCAGTTTTCGAGCGTGGATCCCCAGAGCCAGAAGGCGGAGGAGTGGACCGTCCTGGTGAAGGATTCCAAGGGTTCGCACGATGGATGGTACTGGGCAGGTTTGAGCGCTCCGACCTCTTCTTCAAGCGCAAACAGCGGGAACGATGAAAGCTCGAAGCGGAAGGGTGGATCTACGCCGCAGTGTCAGCAGGCTGCGTATCCCAGCATCGGTTTCGGAGAGTACTGCCTGAACTGCCACGCCTCGGCTGCGGGTTCGACTTCGACGTATGCGAATCCGAGCCATGTCACAGGAGCAGAGCCACCGCCCCCAAGCACCGATATTCCTCCAAACGACAACATTCATCACCGGCTGGCGCGCCCGCTGTTCAAGCAGGATGTGATCTCCCCGAGCCCGTGCATGATTCCGGAGTCGTTCGATCACGTGGTGCCAAAAGCGGAGGCTAATCATCCATGGCATTTTGTGACCTCGGACCAGTGCACGGGCTGTCACAATGCGACGGGTACGCTTTCGCCAACGACGACGGAGCTGCCACGCATGCTCTGGCCGAATGCGCTGGCGGACCCGATGGTGAACGTGTCGCCGAACGGCGAATGGCGTTTCTCGATGATGGGGCTTTCGGGGAGAGATCCGATCTTCTTCTCGCAGCTGAACTCGGAGAATACGCTGCACCCGGTTCTGGAAGGGCATGTGCGCGACGCGAAGCCGTTTGTGCAAGACCTGTGCCTGAGTTGCCATGGCGTAATGGGAGAGCGGCAGTACAAGGCGGACACCGGCAATTTCTTTACCCGGGCGGAGTTGCTGAAGGTGGATTCGCCTTACGGCGCGCTGGCGAGGGATGGGGTGTCGTGCGCAGCCTGCCACCATATTGCCGCCGACGGGCTAGGTGATCCTTCAACATTTACCGCAAAGTTCAATCTCGGGCCAGTGAACGAGATTTACGGACCTTACAAGGACAATGTTGCGACGTACTCGATGAAGAGCGCCATCGGCATGGAGCCGAAGGCGACGGACCAGAATCAGATTGAGTCGGCGAAGCTTTGCGGATCGTGCCACACGATCGTGTTGCCGGTCTTCCGCGCCGATGGCAGGCAGGCGAGGCGGAACGGCAAGCCTGCGCAGTTCTACGAGCAGACGACCTATGTGGAGTGGCTGAACAGCGACTTCCTGAACCAGAGCTGCCAGAGTTGCCATATGCCCCATGACTACAAGGGCAATCCGCTGTCATACAAGATCGCGAACATCGAGGACAATACATTTCCAGCGATCACGACACGCGCGCCGGACCAGGACATCACGCTGGTGAACCGAGACGATTATCATCGCCACGCTCTGCTGGGCATCAACATCTTCGCGCTGGAGATGTTCAAGCAGTTCCGCAGCGAGCTTGGACTGTATCAGCAGGATCCGATGCTACGCAGCCCGAACCAGACGGTACCGGGAATCGACACGGCGATTGCAACCAGCCTGGAGAGCGCATCGCAGAAGACAGCAGTAGTTGAAGTGCAGTCGCTGGGAACAGCGGACGACAAGATTGTCGCCGATGTAAAGATTACGAACCTGGTGGGACACAGCTTCCCTTCGGGAGTCGGCTTCCGACGGGCGTTTGTCGACTTCCAATTGCTGGATGAAGACGGCAAGGTGTTGTGGGAGTCGGGGAAGACGAATGAAGACGGCGTGATCACGGATGGAAGAGGGTTTCCTCTTACGACGGAGTTCTTTACGTTCTTCCAGCAGAGATACCAGAAACACCACTGGTTAGAGAATCCGATTCGCCGGGAAGATGAGGTACAGATCTACGAGGAACTGGTGGTCAATCCGGAGGGCTTTCTGACGACGAGCTTTATCGCTCTCGATCACAAGGTTAAGGACAATCGCCTGCAGCCTCGAGGGTGGAAATCGACAGGTCCGTTCGCAGATGAAACCGGTCCGGTCGGCACGTGCCTGAGCAAACGTGAAGGCAGCGATTGCGATCCGAACTACGGTGATGGAAGCGGCACGAACGTGATTCGATATGAGATTCCACTCAACCGGAGGACGACCAAGGCGACTTCGGTACGGGCGACGTTGTACTACCAGTCGATTCCGCCGTATTACCTGTTCGATCGGGCGACGGACGCGGTGGGAACGGATACAAATCGCCTGATTCGCTTCACGCGCGAGATCAAGCTCGATAACACTCCGGTGAAAAACTGGAGACTTCCGATTGCTTCGGCGCAGCGACCGCTTGGGGCTGTGTTGACTGAGATTGCGAAGACGGGACGATGATTAAGGGAATTACTTCTTATCGAAGGTGACCGTTGTGAGGATGGAATCGAGACGTTTACGTACCGCGTTCAGCTCAGCCGGAGTCATGTCGCGGACTCCGCTGACGTCGCCGCCACAGAAGTTGTGGATGATGAGATCGAAACGGTAGCAGGCGTTATTTCGGAGGGCGGTGTAGATCTCGTCACGCGATTCGGTGCAGATGGTGCCGTGCTCGTCGTAGCCGTGGGTGAAGGTTGCCCCTGCGATCTGGGTCGTGGTGACTGTGCGGGGCGCCTGCGCGGCGGCCTGGGAGCGGCATTGGGATTCGGTGATGCGAGGAGTGACGCTGAAGTAGAAGAGCGCTCCTGAGAAGGTGGATTTGGGATGCGGGTTGAAGGCGATGGTCGCAAGACCTCGCATCCGGGTGGCAGGCGACGCGGTGCGGACATCGAGGGAGAAGGTGCTGAACTCTGCGTCGCGACGAGTGAGGTTCCATCCGGTGGGGATCTGGAAGGCTACACCGTACTGGGCGTCGTGGAAGGTCGTGGCCGGGGTGGTCTTCTGCTCCAGCGGGATGTCGATTGTAGCTTGAGCCGGGAGATGCGTTGCCGAGAAAGCTGAGAGGAGGGTCGCGAAGATGAGGGGACAAATCATTGCTTCTTTTGACGCTGATTGGGGGAGCGGAGCAATAGGGGGTTGAGCTACGCGCTGCGCATGCGGGGGTTGGCGATGGTGTAGGCGACATCGGTAAGCAGGTTAACGGCGACGTAGGTAAGACCGACGGCGAGGATACAGCCCTGCACGAGCGCGTAGTCGCGGTTGTAGATGGCCGAGATGGTGAGGCGGCCGATTCCGGGCCAGCTGAAGATGGTCTCGGTAACGATGGCTCCGGCGAGCAATGAGCCGAACTGGAGGCCGATAACGGTAAGCACGGGGATGAGTGCGTTGCGCAGCGCGTGGCGATAGACGACGGTGCGCTCGGAGAGGCCCTTGGCGCGCGCGGTGCGGATGTAGTCCTGCCCGAGCTCCTCGAGCATGGCGGTACGGACCATGCGGGTGAGTACGGCGGCAAGAGACAGTCCGAGGGTGAGTGCTGGGAGGACAAGGTGAAGGAGGAAGTCTCCTACGCCCCCATTGCCTGCTGTGGAGACGGGAAGCCAGCCGAGCGTGATGGAGAAGAGGAGGATGAGGATGGGGCCAAGGGCGAAGTTGGGGAAGGACAGGCCGACGAGGGAGAGGACTCCGAGGGTGCGGTCCTGCCAGCGATTGCGATGGAGCGCAGAGGCAATGCCTGCGGGTATCGACGCGGCGATGCCGATAACAAGTGCGGCGAGCGTGAGAGCGAGGGTGTAGGGGTAACGCTGGAGGATGAGGTGAGTAACGGAGTCGTGCAGGCGGAGCGACTGGCCAAGGTTAGCGTGGAGGATCCCGCGCCAGTAATGGGTGTACTGCTGAAGAAGAGGAGCATCGAGGCCGTAGGCGTGGCGGAGAGCGTCGATGTCGGAAGCAGAGGCTCCTTCGCCGAGCATCTGGACGATGGGGTCGCCAGGGACGAGGTGAATGAGAAGAAAGACGACCGAGACGACGACCCAGAGGACGGGGAGGGTAAGGAGGACGCGGCGGATCGGGCGCCAGTAATTGTGGCGTAGCGCGGCCCTGAGTGGCGCTTCGGGCGAAATACAGGGGTTCCTCGACTCCGCGCTTCGCGCTTCGCTCGGAATGACATTTGTATTCTCCGAAGTATTTTGCTGCGCTACGTATGGAGCGGTCGCCTTATGAAGCTGGGTATCTTTTTGTGCTTCGCTCGGAACGACATTCGTATCGTCAGGGGCATTTTGCTGTGCTTCGCCTGAGTTGCCGCCGTGGTTTTGCGGAGCGTTCTCCTGGTTTCCTCCTGTGGTCATTGCGTGGCTTCCCTGCTCTCTTCTTCGTAGGGCACGAGATCGGGACCGGTGAGGGGTTCCACGTTGATATGACTGATGCGATGGCCCGCCATCTCGGCGACGGTGTATCGGCGGCCATCGTACTCGATGCTCTCACCGGAGGTGGGAATGTGTCCGAGTTCGGCGAGAAGGAAGCCAGCCAGGGTTTCGACGCCGGCCTCGCGGGGAAACTCCCAATGAAGCTGATTGCGGAGATCGCGGAGAGAGGTGGCACCGTCGAGGGTCATGATGCCGGTGGCGTTGGAGAGTGCGGAGCGGGTGATGTCAAACTCGTCATCGAGCTCGCCAACGAGCTGTTCAAGGACATCTTCCGCGGTAACGAGGCCGACGGTCGTGCCGAACTCGTCGACCACGATTGCGATCTGCCGGCGATTCTGCTGGAACTCCTGGAGGAGCTCGATGGCGAGCTTGGTCTCGGGAACGACGACGGGTTGCCGCATGATGTGGCGGAGGGTGATGCCGGACTGTACACGGCTGCCGAGGGCGAGGGCGACGGAGCGGAGGTGCATAAAGCGGGAGACGTCTTTGGAGTAGAGGATGCCGATGATGTTGTCGGTGCCGGGGCTCGCGGGATCGTAGACGGGGACGCGGGAGTGCTGTTCTTCGACGATGCGCGAGCTGGCCTGCTCGACGGGCATATCGGCGGGCAGAGAGAAGATCTTGCCGCGGGGAGTCATAATCTCGCGAACGATGACATAGTTGAGCTCGATGGCGCGGTGAATGATCTCCTCCTGAAAGACGGGGAGAAGTCCCATACGACGGGTAGCCGTGGCGATGAGCTTGAGCTCCTCGGGAGAATGGACGCCGCCTTCGCCGCTGAGAGGAGCACGGAAGAGCCTGAGGACGAAGGCTGCGGAAGTGTTCATGAGCCGGACGATGGGGCGGGTGATGCGGATGAAGACATCCATGGGCCCGGCGACGGCGAGAGCGATGCGCTCGGTTCGTTGAAGCGCGAGGGACTTGGGGACAAGCTCGCCGAGAAGGACCTCGAAATAGGTAATAAGCGCGAAGGCGATGATGACGGCGAGGGTATGCGCGTAAATCAACGCATGGGGCGGAAGCTGGTGAAGCCGGTCCCCGGCGAAACGGAGAAGGATGTCGGCGACGGCGGGCTCGCCGATCCAGCCGAGGGCAAGGGAGGCGAGGGTGACCCCGAGCTGCACGGCGGGAAGAAATTCGTCGATGGTGTTCTTGAGTTTAAGGACCGTGACGGCTCCGGGGCGGCCGTGGGCGATGAGCTGCTGGACGCGGGTTTCGCGAACGCTTACCAGGGCGAACTCGGCCGCGACGAAGAAACTGCTGGCCAGGATGAAGAAGGCCACCAGGATGATGCGAAAGAGGATCCACTCAAGCATTGATGACCAGTGTAATAGCTGCACAAAATCAGTCGCCTTCGGTCAAAACGGGCAAAAGATCGAGCAGCTTGCTGGGGGCGTATCCAAGGAGTATTTTTGATGGCAACGGGTTGCTTGAAGGAGAGTGCTATGCGGCTTGCTTCGATCTCATTCGCGCTGTTGTTTACTCCAGTGATTGCGCTGGCGCAGAGCTCCGGATCGCAGTTCCCGGCACCCAATGCGACCTCGTTAAATCTGCCGTCCGGGATGGCAGCTCGGCTCTCGGAAATGACTGGAACGTGTCCGGTTGGTCTGCGCGCCCAGCGTCGTGGCGCAACCAGCATGATGACGGTCGATGAGAAGGCGCAACGCAAGGCCGGACAGACGGTCCGGCTGATGCTCAATAATCTTCAAGGCAAGAAGATTGCTGGTGCGATCGTGCGGGTCCAAGGCTATGACGCGTCACCCCAACTGTTTCCGGTACGGAGAATGAGCTCGACTGGCAAGATGACACTGACGGTTTCGCTGAAGCTGGATGTCGCCCAAGGAAAGAACGGTGAGGCGGATGTGACCGCAGAGAAGTTCGGATCTATCAGCAGAATCTATCTTGAGTCGATGCAGTATGCCGATGGTACAGAGTGGCGTGCCAACGGGGAGCAGCCGTGCTACGTGGAACCGGATCTGCTGATGCTGGTCGCCGACAGGTAGTCGAAGTAGTCGAAGCGAAACCTAACTTGAGAAGAATGAGGCCCAGCCAGGATGACGCCGGGCCTTCCCAATTCTGCTGAACGAATCACCGGCTTCTTCGTAAATACCGGCAGAATCATGTTCGACGATACGAAGAGTTATCGCTTCCACTAGACACCGACAAGACGGGCAAATACCACCATCATCAGTGTGGGGGTCTGTGGCTCGAAGTGGAAGCTTGGTTACGGCTGGAGCGAGAATGCTGCGCTAATCACAGTCGAACGGGTCATTTCGAAGTAAAACAAAGCGACTAAAAGAGTTGGCCCGGAGCTCACAAAGCTCCGGGCCATCGGACCTTCTAAAAACGATCGCTTACGCGAGAACCTTGGTGACCGACTTGTCGATGGTGTCCTTGGGGACGTAGCCGACGATCTGCTCAGCGACCTTGCCGTCCTTGAAGATAAGGAGCGCTGGAATACCGCGGATGCCATAGCGCATCGGGGTTGCGGTGTTGGCGTCAACATCCATCTTCATGACTTTGAGCTGGCCCTGGTAGTGGCTGGCCACTTCGTCCACAACGGGAGCGAGAGCGCGACATGGTCCGCACCAGGCTGCCCAGAAATCCACGAGCACAGGCTGCTCTGATTGAAGGACATCTTTCTCAAAATTCGAGTCGCTAACTTCGGTTACGAACTGACCTGCCATCTATCTTCCTCCGAGGAATTGCTCTTGCGATTGCCACCCAAGCTGGCCGAGCAACCTTCACAATAATAGATGCGCGAAGGCGATTGTGGTTTCAAATCTGAACAACGGGTGTAGAAAACTGGAACATCTCTCCCCAAAAAGAAACCGGATTGTGAGGATCTGGTGGATCTGGAAAGGGTATGTCCCAATCTGTGTTGTACATCCGTGACGGTATCGGCAAAATACGGGGATTCTTCGACTCCTCTCGGCGCGCTTCGCTTGCTCGAGGTCGTTCAGAATGACGCCAAGGAGAGCTTTCAGGATGACAGCAGGAAAGGCATTAAGTAGGAAACGCCCGGACCCCTAAAAGGGGTCGACGGGCGCTGTAGCAGCCCTCCCCAGAACTGCTTACACGCTCAAGGTACGCAAGTTAAGAGAGAACGTAAAGAAATCTTAAGTAACTAAATAGAGATTACCCGGTCGACAATGGTGCAAAATTCCCAAATTGGGATATTGCCCCACTTGCAATGGTAGTTTCGAGGATTTCTACGTCTGAATCCTGGGAGGCTTGGCGGATAGCGGACAGGACGGAAGCAGAGGATTCCTCCGTAAAAAGCAGAACAGATGGTCCGGCCCCACTGAGCGCAACTCCTAGAATTCCGGGAGTTCCCGAGAGAGGAAGCAGACGGGCAAGCAGTGGGCAGGCCTCCATGCGGTAGGGCTGGTGGATGCGATCCTGCATCGCAGAAGCCAGCAGATCAGCCCGACGTTGGGCGAAGGCAGAGACCAGCAATGCTGTCGCCTGGATATTGGCCACCGTATCTTCGCGAGAGTAGCGGTCGGGAAGCAGAGCTCGGGCCTTGCTGGTGGAGAGGCTGGCCGAGGGGAGCGCCAACACGAGATTCCAGTTTAAGTTATCTGTGTATGTCGCTGTTTTTACAGATCCATCTCTCATCGCAGACACAGTCATTCCGCCATGAAAACAGGCTGCGACATTGTCGGGATGCCCCTCACGGCGGCAGGCCTCTTCAAGGATCTGCTGCGGAGCCCAACCGAGCTGGCCGAAGTGATTCGATAACATGACACCCGCCAGCAGGGCGGCGGCGCTCGACCCGCAGCCCATGCCCAGCGGAATCTGGTTATGGAGCTTCAGATGAAGGCGCGGGGAGAATTTGCCGGCACTGGCTAAAACGTCGACGTAGGTCGTCAGGATGAGGTTGTTCTCGATTGCCGAACAGGCGGCTGCATCACGGCCGGTGGCGTCGATGTGGAAGGCTCCGGAGTCGGCGACGCGGGCTTCGATGGTGAGATAGAGCGCCATGGCGAGGCCGAGCGCATCGAAGCCGGGACCGAGGTTGGCAGAGGTGGCGGGAAGTCGGAGATGGAGCGGAGGGATGGTCATGCTTGTTCCGAAGTACAGCTATTTGGGATCACAGAGCGAACCGCAGGTCCTTCGACTGCGCCCGGCGCATTTGCGCCGGGCTTCGCTCAGGATGACACATGGTTCAGAGTAGCGTTGCTGTTTGGAGTTACGGCGCTGTTCCAAGCTTAGGCGTGCACCAGCTTCATCTGTGACTCCAGCTCGCGGAAGACGGTGTCTGTATCGGGTTCGAGGACGATGGGAGGCTTGCGCAACGCGGTGTGGAGGGCCTGATCGAATGAGGAGATCTGAGAGTTTTCCTGATCGGTGAAGAGCTCGCCGCGATGGTAGTCGATGGTGTAGTTGGAGTCCTTGAGCGTGTGGCCGGTGAGGATGAGCACGACGCGTTCTTCCCTGCCTATTTTGCCCTGCGCGACGAGTTTTTTGAGGCCGGCGAGGGTCACGGCGGAGGCGGGCTCGCAGCCGACGCCTTCGAAGCCGATCTCAGCCTTGGCCAGTGCAATCTCCTGTTCTGAGACCTGCTCGCACCAGCCGCCGGTGGTGCGAAGCGCGCGAAGAGCCTTACGCCAGGAGGCCGGGTTTCCGATGCGGATGGCGGTGGCTCGAGTATTGGCCTTGACCGGGATCAGCTCGGTCCCGTTGTTTTCCTGGAGGCTGCGATAGAGGGGGTTGGCTCCCTCAGCCTGGATGATGCTGACCTTGGGGACACGGGAGATGAGGCCGAGATGATGCATCTCGGAGAAGCCCTTGGCCAGTGCGGAGCCGTTGGCGAGATTACCGCCGGGAACAATGATGTGCTCGGGGACCTGCCACTCGAGCTGCTCGAGAAGCTCGAAGGCGGGGGTCTTCTGGCCTTCGAGGCGGTAGGGGTTCACGGAGTTGAGCAAATAGATGGGAAAGCGGCTGACGAGCTCGGTGAGGACGCGAACGCAGCCGTCGAAATCGGTGCGGAGCTGGACGGTAAGGGCGCCGTAGTCCATGGACTGGGAGAGCTTGCCCCAGGCGATCTTACCTTCGGGGATAAAGACAATGGAGCGCAGGTCGGCGCGGGCGGCATAGGCGGCCATAGCAGCGGAGGTGTTGCCGGTGGAGGCGCAGGCGACCCACTCGAAGCCTCGCTCGCGGGCGACCGAGAGGGCGGCGGTCATGCCGGTGTCCTTGAAGGACCCGGTGGGATTCATCCCCTGATGCTTGGCAAGGATCCAGTTAAGGCCGAGGGCCTTCGAGGCGCGGGGAAGGTCGTAGAGGGGCGTGTTGCCCTCGCGAAGGGTCACGACGTTGTCGAGGTTGTCGAGGATGGGAAATAGGTCTCGGAAGCGCCAGACACCAGACTGGTCAATGGGCATCGTGGAGGTGCGGCGCTCCTGCCAGAGCCAGCGAAGCGCGCTGACATTGGGCAGATTGCTGTCGGACGCGGGGGTATCGCCATTGGGCAAGGAAGACCAGGGATAAATGACGTCATAAAGTCCGTTGCAATCGGGGCAGCGGAATATGCTATTGACAGCGCTGCCGGCAATCCTGGCGCCGCACTCTGTGCATCGGAGCTGATGTGTCGCGACTTTCATGGTTTCAGTTAGGGTATCGTACTCGGCGAGGTCAGCCAAAGGCTCGCCGATGGGCACTGGGGTTAGCGACGATTTTGGCTGCGCTTTCAATGGCTTCTCCGCTGTGGGCGCAGCAGGCGAAGAAGGAGCTCCGGGTGGCGGCGGCGTCGGACTTGCAGCCGATTTTACCGGTTTTGGCAGAACGCTATGAGAAGGAAACCGGCGTAAAGCTTTTAGTAAGTTACGGTTCGTCGGGAAACCTCGCGACGCAGATTATCAACGGCGCGCCGATGGATTTGTTCCTCGGGGCAGACTTCGTCTTTCCTGAGAAGGTCGTCGCCGCCGGGTTGGCGGACAGCACCGCGCCGACCCAGTATGCCCGGGGGACGCTCGTACTGTGGGCGCGCAAGGATTCTCCGTTGCAACCGATCAGCCTGGATTCACTCACGGATAAGCGGGTAACGGCCGTGGCGATAGCAAACGATCTTCACGCTCCTTATGGGCGGGCCGCGGTGATGGCTCTGCAACGGTTGAAGATGTACGACACGGTGAAACCGCACCTGGTAATCGCGGAGAACATCGCGCAGGCGGCGCAGTTCGTTGAGTCAGGCAACGCGCAGCTGGGGCTGATCTCGCTAACGGCTGCGAGCACATCGAAATTTCAGGCTGAAGGAACTTTTGTCCGCGTACCGCGATCGACGTATTCGCCGATCATGCAGTGCGCAGTGGTGATGAAGACATCTGACCGCCGAACCGAGGCGCATGCATTTCTGGACTGGCTGTTGAAGTCGGAGGTGCAGGCGAGCCTGGTGCCGATGGGGCTGGAGCCGGTGCGGTGACTGCGGCCGCCTGTTCCCCCAATCGCTCTGTGTAGACTTGCGCTGTATGGATCTTGAAGCCCTTTGGCTAACGCTGCGGCTGGCAGCGAGCACGACGGCGATTCTGCTGCTGATTGCAGTGCCGCTGGCGTGGTGGATTGCATCGGGCCATGGGATGGCGAGGGCACTGGTGCAGGCAGTGGTGGCGCTGCCGCTGGTGCTGCCTCCGACAGTGCTGGGTTTTTATCTGCTGGTGGTGATGGGCCCCCTAACGGCACCGGGGCGGCTGTTGATCCGCATGTTCGGGCATCCTCTGGCCTTCAGCTTCGGGGGATTGCTGATCGGGTCGGTGCTGTACAGCTTGCCGTTTGCGGTACAGCCGCTGGTAGCGGGCTTCGAGGCGGTGGATCGCGGGTATGTTGAGGCGGCGGCAGGACTGGGAGCTTCGCCTTGGAGGGTGTTTGTTTCGGTCGTGCTTCCGATGGCACGCGGTTCCCTTCTGACCAGCACGGTGCTGACGTTTACCCATACGGTGGGCGAGTTTGGCGTAGTGCTGATGCTGGGGGGAAATATTCCGGGGGCGACGCGGACGCTTTCGATCTCACTGTACGACCTGGTGCAGGACGGGAACTACGCGGCTGCAAACCGAACGGCGTTGGCGCTGGTGGGGTTCGCGATTGTGGCGTTAGTGGTGATCTATCTGCTTCCGAGCGTGCGCAGGAGCGATGGAAGGCAGGCCGACGTTGTCCGATAATCTGCTGAGCGTAAGAATGAAGCATCGCGTAGGCGGAATTGCGCTGGATGTGGATTTTGCGCTAAACGAGCCGTGGACAGTGCTGTTCGGGCCTTCGGGCAGCGGAAAGACTACCGTGCTGCGGGCGATTGCCGGGTTCATTCGACCCGAGGATGAACGAATTGTTAAAGGCAGCGAGGTGCTGTCGGATAGCTCTGCGGGAGTCTTTCTTCCGACCTATCGACGTCCTGTGCGCAGTGCTGCGCAGACGGCGTGGTTGTTTCCACACAAGACGGTGCGTGAGAATTTGCAATATGGCTGCGGATCGCGAACAAAAGCCGAGGATGTGCGGGATATTACCGAAGAGGCGATGTCGTTGTTTCGTATTCTCGAGCTCGCGGATCGAATGCCGAACGAACTGAGCGGAGGCGAGAAGCAACGGACTGGGGTTGCGCGAGCGTTGGTATCGGCGATGACGTTCGACGGACCAGATCAACCGCTGCTGCTGCTGGACGAGCCGTTCACGGGGCTCGATGCCGCGTTGCGGGATGAACTTCTGCTGGGACTGAAAGAGCGTCTTGGACGGCGGAAGGTACCTGTCCTGTCGGTAACCCACTCTCTTGGAGAGGCGTTTCAACTGGCGGCGGAGGTCATCAAGATTGCTGACGGAAAGATTCTAGAGCAGGGACCGGCGGATGTGGTGCTGGCTCGAGAACGGCACCGGCTGTTGGAGCAGCTTGGAATAAACGCCAACGGGTGATCCGTCGATCTAGCCAAGCTGAACGGGCTCCTGCTCGAGGTGGATTTCGAAGAGAGCCTTTACTTTTTGCTGGATTGCTTCGCGCAGGGCGAAGATATCGGTGGCGGTGGCGCTGCCCCGGTTGATGAGCGCAAGGGTGTGGCGGGAGGAGATTCCTGCGTTTCCCATGGCGTATCCCTTGACGAAGCCTGCCTGCTCAAGGAGCCATGCGGCGGGCAGTTTGAGGTGATCGTCTTTTGCGGGCCAGTGGGGGATCTTCTCCTGGGGGAGATTGAGAGCTGAAGCTATGCGCTCAAGGGTCGCTCGCTCGACGATGGGGTTCTTGAAGAAGGAGCCTGCGGAGCGGGAGTCGGGCTCGCCTTCGACGATCAGCATGCCTTTGCCATGGCGGATCTCGCGTACGACGTGGTAGACCTCGAGGGGCGTCGGCTGGGCAGCACCGAAGCGGCGCGTGAGGTCGGCGTAGGTGAGCTGCGGCTTGCGTGATGGGTCAAAGCGGAAGGTGACCGCGGTGACGATGTAGCGGCCACGGTGTGTGGTATTGAAGATACTGCGGCGATAGGCGAAGCCGCACTCCTGATTGGAGAGATCGACGAAGCGCATGGTTTCGAGATCGAGGGCTCGGACCGATGTAATGGTTTCGGCGACTTCCTGCCCGTAGGCGCCTACGTTCTGGACGGGGGTTCCGCCGACGGTGCCGGGGATTCCGGCGAGGCACTCGATGCCGCTGATTCCCTGCTGACAGACATCAAGAACGAAGGCGTTCCACTCGATGCCGGCTGGGACGGTGTAGTCGATGTGGCTGTCGCGGGGCGCTGGAACGACGGGGACGTCGAGGGCAATATGCAGGACGAGGCCATCAAAGCCAGTGTCGGCAACGAGGAGATTGCTGCCGCCGCCGAGGGTAAAGGTTTTCAGCGAGTGGTGGCGGGCGTAGGCGAGGGCTTCGAGCAGCTCGGCTTCAGTGCGGACGTCGCAGAAGAAGCGGGCAGGACCACCGATCCCGAGGGTGGTGAAAGGGGCTAAGGGAATGTTTTGCCGGATCCGGATCGTGGTGGACTGCACGGGTTTGAGGGTACATCAGGGAGGGTCCCGAGGCGAGGATGACGCTGTTTGGAGCAACCCGGTACAATAGAAAAGAAGGAACGTGCCTTATTGCAGGTTCGCAATCTTCAAGGGGGAAGGCTTATGTATCCAGAGATTATGGTGATTCCGATGCGCGAGGAGCTGACACGCGCGGGGGTGAACGAGGTTCGCACAGCGGCTGAGGTAGACACGGCGCTGGCGCAGCCCGGAACCACAATGGTTGTCGTGAACTCGATCTGCGGTTGCGCGGCAGGCAAGATGCGGCCTGGCGTCCGGTTGGCGATGCAGCATGCAACCAAGCCGGATCACTCGGTGACGGTGTTCGCAGGCCAAGACCGCGAGGCTACCGAGAAGGCGCGTGGCTACTTTGGCGGACATCCGCCCACATCTCCGGCGATTGCGATTCTGCGCGACGGCCAGCTGGTGTACCTGATGCAGCGCTCCGCCATCGAGACCTCGACGGCACCGGCGATTGCGCAAGAGCTGACCCGCGCCTTCGATACTTACTGCGCGACCACAACCGCGTAGAAGCGACGCTGAAGCTTCAGGCCGGATATCGGGTTCCCCCGGTATCCGGCCTTTCTGTTTTCCGAGCCTCATCCTGAGGCCGGGCCTGCCGATAGATGGAAGTAACATGACCACCTCCGGCTTCGTCCCTGCTGGTATCTCGCAGGCATCTTTCGACACTTCCCCACTCTCTCCTGAGCTATCTGCTGGGGCGGCTACCTTGGCAGGCGATGGAACTGCCATGCGACGGCTGCGTCTTCAGATCGAGCGCATCGGTCCGCATTTCCGCACCGTTCTGGTCCGTGGAGCGGTCGGCACCGGCAAAGAACTGGTTGCGCGGGCGCTGCATGCGAAGAGCGACCGGGCCGGAGGGCCGTTTGTCATTTGCCATGCGGCCAGAATTTCAGAGATCGACGAAGAGGCGCATAGTGGCGATGTGATCCAGGCCATGGCGGAATCGGCACAAGAGGGAACGCTGTATCTGGATGGCGTGGAGGAGATGAGCGCCCGCGCACAGAAACGGCTTCTGCGGCTCCTGGATCGGAAGACGGCACCAAGAACGATTGCGGCAAGCAGCCAGGATCTGCGCGTTCTGGCAGCAGCAGGAATTTTCCGCCAGGATGTCTATCATCGGCTCGCGATGATAGAGATCACCCTTGAGCCTCTGCGACAACGAAAGGAAGATATTCCGACGCTGGTGATGCATTTTCTGAAGCGGTTTGCTTCGCAATACAAAAAACCGGTCGATGCCATTGCTCGCGATGCGATGGAGAAGCTGCTGCTGCACGAGTGGCCAGGGAATGTTCGTGAGTTGGAGAATGTTCTGCACAACGGCGTGCTTCAGTGCGAGGATACGATGCTGAGCATGGCAGATCTCTCTCTGCCTACAGGGGCGGCGGGGGCCACGGGAGCAATCCTACCGGTAGAGCTACGACAGAGCGAGCCGCCGATGCGATTGCAGGACGTGATCGACCGGCACGTTCTGCGCGTGTTGCGCGAATGCTCCGGGAACAAGGTGCGAGCGGCGGAGGTGCTGGGAATCAGCCGGTCAACGCTTTACCGGATGCTGGAGGGATGCTCGGCGCAGGCCGGTGAATCTCACCTTTGAGGCGCTCGCAAGATACACTGACCGATGAAGGTTGAGGTGTTCATGAAGAGATTTTCTTCGGTCCGGGCTCGGGTTACGGCTGGTGTTGTAGTGCTTACATTGGGTGGGATTGCGCCACTCCGTGCGCGAGGACAGGCGGGGCCGCTGGGGCAGTCTGCTGCAGCGCAGAAGGCTCCACAGACTGCGGAGGAACGCAGCAAGGCTCTCGCTGCCCTGTTCGACGAGATATGGCAGGACCGTCTGAAGCACTCGCCTGAGTTTGCCTCGTTCCTTGGCGACAAGCGATACAACGACCAGTGGAGCGACTACTCAGTGAAGGAGGTAAACGCCTCTCTCGAGCGGGGACGCGTCTTCCTGGAGCGGTTAAGCGAGATCGACGTGACAGGGCTGAAGCCGCAGGAGGTGCTTTCGCGTGACCTGATGATCCGCGACCTGACGGATGCGCAGGAGGGTGCTCATTTCAAGGAGTGGGAGATGCCGGTGAACCAGTTCAGCGGCTTCCACACCGACATCGTGCAACTGGTCAGCAGTCTGTCGTTTGAGAACGTGAAGGACTATGACGATTACATTGCGCGCCTGAAGGCGATTCCAACTGTGTTTTCGCAGAACATGACCAACATGCAGCTGGGAATGGACGACGGACGGGTTCCCCCGGCTTATCTGCTGGAAAAAGTGGTTACACAGACAGAGGCGCTGGCGACGCAGAAGCCTGAGGAAAGCCCCTTCGCGCAGCCACTCAAGAAGTTTCCGGCATCGATGAGCGCGGCCGATCGCAAGCGTGTCTCCCAGGAGATGGCGGAGGCGATCGTAAACACTGTGCTTCCCACTTATGGACGCTTTGCGCGGTTTCTGAAGGCCCAGTATGTTCCAGCCGGACGCAAGGAGCCCGGCGTGTGGTCGCTGCCTGATGGGGATGCGTACTACGCCTATCGAGTTCGCCAGAGCACTACGGAGGACAAGACTCCTGCCGAGATTCACCAGATCGGCCTGGATGAGGTAAAGCGGGACGAGACCGAGATGCTGGCCATCGTCAAGAAACTAGGGTTCCAGGACATCAAGAGCTTCAGCGCTGCGATGAAAACAAATCCCAAGCTGCATCCAGCCTCGAAAGAAGCATTGCTCGATGCTTACAAGGGCTATATCGCGAAGATGCAACCGAAACTGCCGGAGCTGTTCGGCACGTTGCCGAAGGCGCAGCTGGAGGTGCTTCCGGTGCCTGCTTACATCGAAAAGGACCAGTCTGCGGCGTATTACTACCCCAGCAGTCAGGATGGAAAGCGTCCGGGTAAGGTTTACGTGAACACCTACAACTTCGCGGAACGCTCCCTGGCGCCAGTCGAGGCTGTCTCGTACCACGAGGGGATTCCCGGACATCATCTCCAGACCTCGATTTCGCAGGAGCTGACGGGCCTGCCTACCTTCCGCAAGCAGGAGTACTTTACGGCCTACACGGAGGGCTGGGGTCTCTACAGCGAGAGGCTGGGCAAGGATCTTGGCTTCTACCAGGACCCTTATAGCGATTATGGACGGCTGGAGGCGGACATCTGGCGGGCGATCCGGCTGGTGGTCGATACCGGCGTCCATTCCCAGCACTGGACCCGGCAGCAAATGGTGGACTACTTCCATGAACACTCCGCCATCGACGAGACGAATGTGCAGGCCGAGGTAGACCGTTACATTGCGTGGCCGGGGCAGGCGCTTGGCTACAAGATGGGCCAGTTGAAGATCCTCGAACTACGGCAGAAGGCAAAGACGGAGCTGGGACCGAAGTTCGATCTGAAGGGATTTCACGACGCTGTGCTGGACTCCGGAGCGCTGCCTATGGACCTGCTGGAGAAGCAGGTGGACGCCTGGATTGCAGCGCAAAAGAAGTAGCTGGTTTTTCCTGGTTCGGAGCTCGCCCCTAACCAGGAAAAACCGCAGATCCCGTTCGGCTACGCTCAGGGCAGGCTCTTCGGCTCTCAGCTCCGCCCACTCGCTCAGGATGGCACCCTGAACGCGAGTCTCATCCATCGAGTTCAGGGAGAGTCGCATCAGGCAATTTCCTGAACGCGGCTATACGGTCTGATAGCCTTTTGAGATGAGCGAAGAGACATATGAAGTGATAGCGCCTGCCCCGGCCATGCCCCAGTTGCGAGTGGCCATTCTGGGCACAGGCAAGATGGGCGGCATCCTTCTGCAGGCGTTCCTGAAGAACAACCTGTTGGGAGCCGACCAGATCTTTGCCACGGTCCATCATCCAGAGCGTGCACAAGCACTCTCTGTGCAGTACGGCATTGAGATGTCTACAGATAACCTGGCTGCAGCCAGCCAGGCGGATGTAATTCTGCTGGGCGTGAAACCGGTCCAGGTCCCAGCGCTGGTCGAACAGATCCGGCCCGCGCTTTCGCCGGAGAAGCTGGTCCTCTCGATCGCGGCCTCCGTCAAGACCCGCAGCATCGAAGACGCCGCGGGATGTGATCTTGCGGTCATCCGCGCTATGCCCAATACTCCAGCCATGCTGGCGGCTGGCATCACCGCGCTTTGCGCGGGCAGATTCGTTTCGGAACCACATATGGCAATCGCCCAGCGGATCTTCCAGACGGTAGGCCGCACCGTGGTGGTCGATGAGAAGCATATGGACGCAGTGACGGGTCTGTCAGGCTCGGGACCGGCGTTCCTTTACATCATCATCGAAGCCCTGGCGGAGGCTGGCGTGAACGTCGGGCTGCCCCGTGATGTGGCGACCCTGCTGGCGGCGCAGACGACACTGGGCTCGGCGCGCATGGTGCTCGAAACCGGCTATCACCCGGCGCTTCTGAAAGATGCGGTAACGACACCCGCGGGCTGTACGGTGGACGGCATCCTTGAGCTGGAGGAAGGCGGACTGCGCGTCACCTTGATCAAGGCCGTTAAACGCGCTACGCAGCGAGCGAAGGAGCTGGCAAACGGGTAGAAGGCGGCACCTTTCATCCCGGCAGGAGGCAGCATCCTGCTCGTAGAATAGAGCTATGGCCACAACAACCGCGATTACCGTGAAGAAGGTTCCAGACAATCTGGTGCGCTATGCATGGGCCGTGGTGGCATACAACATCCTGGTGATCCTGTGGGGAGCCCTGGTGCGGGCGACGGGATCGGGTGCAGGCTGTGGCAATCACTGGCCGCTGTGCAATGGACAGGTGGTGCCGCTTGCGCCTCGGATCGATACGATCATCGAGTTCACGCACCGATGCATGACTGGCGGATCGACGTTCGCCGTGGCAGGCCTTCTGTTGTGGACATTTCGCTCTACGGTAAAGGGTGCCGCGGCGCGCACGATGGTCGTCATCTCGACCGTGCTGCTGGTGAACGAGGCCATCCTTGGAGCGCTGCTGGTGAAGCTGGGCTACGTAACCGGAAATCAGTCCGTGGGCCGCGTGGTGATGCTATCCATCCACTTGAGCAACACGCTGTTGCTGCTTGGAGCGCTGACGCTAACAGCTGTAGTACTGCATACGGGACAGAGCACGCGAGAACTAAGGTTGCGCGGAACAAAGGCGGCTTGGACGATTGCCGGACTGGCCGCAACGATCGTGGTGGGAGTCAGCGGGTCGCTGGCGGCGCTGGGCGATACGCTCTTTCCAGCCTCAAGTTTGCGCGCGGCGTTCGAACAGGATATCTCGTCGAGCTCTCCGCTCCTGCTGCGGCTGCGTGGTATACACCCTTTGAGCGCGGTGATCGCTGCTGTTTTTGTGGTCTGGATCGTACGGGAGGCAAGACGTGCAGGTGCGCACCGCCTGGCGACAGCGGTACTTGCTCTGTTGGGTGCACAGTTTCTGCTGGGATTGGTGGACGTCGCTCTACTGGCGCCGACATGGATGCAGATCCTGCATCTGCTGGGGGCTGATCTTTACTGGACTGCGCTGGTCGCATTGGCGGCAAAGACGGTTTGGCCCCCCTCGCTTCGTAACGTCTGACGACCAGCCGGGGATGAAAGACGAGAGCCCATCTTCCGATGGGCCCGTCACATAAAAACAGAGAAGTTGTTATTTCCCTGTTACCTTGTCAGCCGCTTTCTTGGTCCCGTCTGCAGTCTTGCCGGCTACTTTCTTGGTCCCGTCGGCGGTCTTATCGGCCACTTCCTTGGTCCCATCGGCGGTCTTGTGGTACGCCTTTTTGGTCCCGCTTGCGGTCTTATCGTAGGCCTTTTCCGTTCCCTCGGCCGTCTTGTGGTACACCTTCTTCGTTCCCTTGGTTACGCCGTGCGCAGTATCTTTTGTCGCGGACTTGGTTTCACTTCCGGCCTTCTTCAAATCCTGCGATGCATCCTGAGCGACTGCGCAGAGGGAAAGCGAGGTTGCCAGTGCGAGTGTAAAGATTCCAAACTTTACAGTTTTCATTTTTCTATCTCCTGCCGTGCCGGGCTTCAGACACGGTCTGCTAAAAATATAGCCCGGAGCCCGGCCATACGGCTATGGCGTCCCGCATTCGCCGCGAGCAGTTATTCCGCCGGCCTGCGGAGCTGTTGATTCTTTAGAAGCAGCTCTGCGACCAAGCGTTGCAGCCGGTTATTTTCGATCTCCAGTTCGGCGATCCGGGCTTTGGTCGCGATCGGGGCCAGGGAAAGATCGCCATCAAACGCATTGGGAAGGGTTGTCACAGGATACCCGGAACTGGTGGATGCGACCTTAAGGCCTTCTTTATTCGTCATAAAATAACTCCGTTTACAGGACCAGAGAATCGGTAAGCGGCGGTTGGCCTCCATCAGGGCTCCACAGGACGATTGAACGGACGCCGGCCGCAGCGCATGCCCTCGCGAAATCTCTCCCGTTCCTCTGGGCTCATCTGTTCAACACGCTCCTGCATGCCTTTATTCCAGCGTCCACCGGAATGACGATGAAAACCGCCGAAGAGGATCTTGGCGAGGACGAGTAGGCCGAGGGCTTGCCAGAAGGTGAGCGTGTGCCAACCGAAGAGCCCCGGCATCAGAGCGTTCCATAGCTCCTTGACGATGAAGCCAAAAGCGGTCGCCGCTACGAGCACGAACAGCAGAATTTTGATTGCCTTTTCAGCTCTGTGAGGTTGCATTCTTTTCTCCTTACTTAGGTAGTCCAGATTCGATTGGTTCATCCCTCGGCTCCCAGACCGTCATAGAACGACTGCAGGCGCCGCCGAAGGTATTGAACGGCGTAGCGTTTGCGGGAGAGGAGGGTGTTGATACCGATGCCTGTCTTTGCGGCGTAATCCTTGAAACTCGTTCCCATAACTTCGTTCTCGATAAAGATCTCGCGCTGCTCGGCGGGCAGCTCCTCAAGGGCTTCTTCAAGGGCCTCGAGAATGAGGCTGCGCGCATAGGCAGCATCGGGTCCTTCCCCGGCAGAGGGCAAGAGGTCTTCGAGTGTCAAAGATCGATCCTCGCCGTCTATCGTGGCGGGATCATTCAGCGATCCGGGGCGCCCGCGACGGAACAGATCTACCATGCGGTTGCGAGCGACACGGAAGAGCCAGCCACTGACGTGCTCGATCGGCTTCATCATCCGGTAGGCCGATAACAGCTCGTAGAAGACGTCCTGAAGGATATCTTCTGCTTCCACGGTGTCTCCCACATAGCGACGAATGAAGCTGCGCAGACGAGGCTTGTCGCGCTCCATGGCCTCGGAGAAGAGGCGATCCTGTTCGGAGAGTCTCCAACCGTCGATGGGAACCTGGGGCATCTGCTGGAAAGACGTTTCGGAAGGGAGGAATATTGTAATCCGGGCAAAAGAAATTTCTGCTAGGCGACATTTGCCGGATTGTTCACATTCGGATAGACCGGGTGCGGTAAGCTCGTAGACCTCTATGAGTGCTGAAAATAAAACCCCAACCGCGAGAACAAAAGTCATGGGAAGGAAGAAGGCAGCCGATTCGGCTCCATCCACGGAGAGCTTCTTCTTCAACCGCGATGAGTCCTGGATGAAGTTTAACCAGCGGGTTCTGGAAGAGGCGCAAGATCCGGAGAACCCGTTGCTGGAACGGGTAAAGTTTCTGGCAATTACCGCAAGCAACCTGGATGAGTTCTTCGAGATTCGAGTAGCGGGCTCATTACAGCGCATTGAGGAGGGCTACAATCAGCCCCTCCCCCCCGATGAGGGCGGAATGACGCCGCAGGAGCGGTTGGACCAGTTGAGCGAACGGATGACTGAGTTTGTGACGGCGCAGTATCAGTGCTGGAACGAACTTCTTCCCGCCATGGACAAGGAGAAGATCCGGGTTCTGCGATGGGAAGATCTAAGTGACGCAGCGCGCAGCCAAGCTCTGCAGTTCTATGCCAATGAAGTCGATCCTCTTCTTACACCCGTCACCATTGATCCGTCGCATCCTTTTCCGCGCGTACTGAACAAGGCTCTCTGCCTCGGACTTCTGCTGCGGCACAAGCGAAAGCTAACTGGAGCGAGAAGTATCCCGGCAGCGCTTGGGGTGGTTACGGTACCGCGATCTCTTCCCAGGCTCATTTGCCTGCCGTGCGAAGAAGGTTACAGCGACTTCATCATGCTGCACGAGCTGATCGAGTCGCAGGTGGAGAAGATGTTCCGCGGCTACGAGGTCTTGACGCGCGCTGCCTTTCGCGTCACTCGCAATAGCAACCTGTACATGCAGGAAGAGGAGTCGCGCTCTGTACTGGAGAGCGTGCGTAGCGAGCTCCATAACCGGCGCAAGGGCGATGCGGTCCGCCTGGAGATCGAAAGCAGCGCTCCGGAAGAGATTATCGAGCGGCTGAGAATCAATTTCGAGCTCGATCCCTGGCAGGTCTTCAAGACGGATGGGCCGGTGAACCTATCGCGACTGATGAACCTCTACTCCGAGGTGAAGCGGCCAGCACTGAAGTTTCCGCCGTTTGTGGGCAAGGAGTTCAGACTCAGCGCGAAGTCTACGGATATCTTTGACGAATTGAGAAAACGAGATGTGATGCTTCACCATCCCTTTGACTCCTACTCGGCAGTCGAGGGTTTTATTGAAGCCGGCGCGGTAGATCCATGCGTCATCTCCATGAAGCAGACACTCTACAGGACCAGCAAGGATTCTCCTATCTTCCGGGCTCTGATTGAAGCGGCGCAGAGCAAGGACGTAACCGTTGTCGTGGAGCTGATGGCGCGCTTCGATGAGGACTCCAACATTCGCTGGGCTCGAGAGCTGGAAGATGCGGGAGTTGGTGTTTACCACGGAATCTTCGGCTACAAGACGCACTGCAAGCTCGCTCTTCTGGTCCGTCGCGATCCGGATGGCGTGGTGCGACGATACGCCCACCTTGGAACAGGCAATTACAACCCGGTCACGGCCCGGTTCTACACCGATATCAGCCTGCTTACATCGCGCAATGAACTGACTTCGGCCGTTCAGAAAGTGTTCAACCACCTGACGGCAGACACCGAGTCGATCAACTACGACCCCCTCCTGGTAGCCCCGATTACCCTGGCGGACAAGCTGGTTGGACTGATTGAACGGGAGGCGGAACACGCTAAGGCCGGGAGACCTGCTGCGATCGTCGCCAAGATGAACGGTCTGATCGACCGGCGCACGGTCGAGGCCCTTTATGCCGCCTCCCGGGCCGGAGTAGAGATTGACCTGATCGTTCGTGGTATGTGTTCGCTACGGCCGGGTGTAAAAGGGTTGAGCGAAAGTATACGGGTACGCAGCATCGTTGGAAGATTCCTGGAGCACAGCCGCATCTTCCACTTCGCGAACGGAGGCGAGGACGATCTTTACTGCGGCAGCGCAGACTGGATGCCGCGCAATCTTGTGGAGCGCTGCGAGGTTGTTTTTCCGGTCGTCCAGGTTGATCTGAAAAAGCGGCTGAAGGATGAGATTCTCAAAGCCTATTTGAACGACAACACCAAGGCACGCCTGTTACAGCCGGATGGCCAGTACGTGCGAGCACCGAAGCACGGAACTCCATTCACGGCGCAGGATTACCTTATGGGTCTTGCGGAAGGTAGCGAAGAGAAGACCGTTATCCGGAAGTTCGCCGGAGACTAATTCAGAAAGAAGCCAGCCGAAGGAGAGGCTGTCCTGTGCGAATCTCTTTCGCCAGACAGCCTCTCTTCTGTTTTAGTTCACCTTCAAGGCGACGACCGAGGTGTGAACCAGCCCGTTCGCCGCAGTGGCGATCACATTGAGCGTATAGGTGCCAGGCCGGGCATTCGTCGTGGCTGGTCCGGTTGGATTTCTGATACTGCTGCCGCCGCCACCGCAACCGGCGATGCTGAAGACTCCTACTGAAAGCAGGAGCGCCACAAGAGGTGTAAACCGGCGACGCTTCGGCAAGACCAGCAGGAAGATTCCAGCCAGCGCTGTTCCGGAGCCGACTGCATACCAGGGTGAGCGCGAGCCGGGGCGGGTGTTGGGCGAGTTTGAGGCAGTCGCGCTCTGGGCAGCCGTGATGACCAGGGTTGTCGTGGCTGGAGAGCCGGAAACGGTAACCGGCGAGGCCGAGAAGGAGTAGTTCGCTGCGATCGACGAGGTCGCGGCGACCGTGAAGGAGACCGCGCCGGAAAATCCGTTCGCTGGCGTCACGGTAAAGGTGATTCCGCCAGCCGTGGCTCCGGAGTTGACCGAAGCCGCCGGAGTACAGGGGGTGAGGGCGAAGTCCGCGCTGGTGGTGGAGACGAAGTCTGCTACCAGGGTTCCCTTTGAGGCGGCATAGGTGCCGTCGCCCGAGTAGATGGCGTTGATGGTGTGTCCTCCTGTAGCGGGGGACGGGCTAAGCTGATAGGTCGCCGTTCCATTACTAAGCTGGGTGGTAGAACCGCCGGGCTGAATGGCGCCATCGACGAGAATCTGTACCGTCCCGGTAGGTGCGGCGAGGGAGCTGCTTCCGCTGCCGTTGGCCACGGTAATCGAAAGGGTCAACTGGCCGGTAATGCTGCACACGGCGCTGGTCGTGCTGATGGTTGTGGAGGAAATGGATGTGCCAATACCGGTCGACGAGCCGCCGGCTGGGGGCACGATGCTCCACTTGTTGGCTAGCTGAGCTACATCGATCGTGCCCCAACCCGTGGCCAAGTCGTAGCCGGGCCCGGCGCTGTAGCCGATACTTCCGCCGCTGGGGCAGTTGGTCGTGCCGAGCTGGCAGGGGCTGCTGTTGTTGCCGCTGGTCGTATCGTGGAAGACGTTGCCGGAATATTGACTGGCCCCGATGCCATAGATATTCGGGTTAACGTTGCCGAGACCACCCTTGCCTAACTGCTGCTCCAGTAGCGCGAAGATGCCAGCCAGCGCCGGAGCTACCACGGAGGTTCCGCCTACGACGTTGAGATTCCCTGCCGAGTTGCGGAAGCCATTGGTGCACGATCCCTGGGAGCAGAAGAGATAGCCGTCGTGATTGGCTGCAGCATTCAGGGAGATATCGGGAACGTCGCGAGAGGAGTCAGCTGGAACACCGGGGCCTACCTGCCATGCGGGCTTAGAGAAATAGGCACTGACGCCACCGCCTCCCGAGCTCAGACCAGTGGAGGTGGATTCGTTCCAGACAGCTTCGGGAATGTAGCCTTTGGCTGAACTTATATTGTCTGTGTTTGCATTGGTCGCGGCATTCCAGTACGAAGTACCGCCGGTCGCGGAGCCCTCGTTGAACATGGTTCCGCCCGCGGACGTCGCGAAAGGAGAGCTACCCGGGAAGTCGACGGTGAGACCGAAATCTGCTGGGGGAGCCGGATCACAGTCAGTTGCTCCCGAATCGCCAGAGGCGCTGATAAATGTGATGCCCTGAGCATTGGCCTGCTGGAGCTCTTGATTGACGGCATTGAGACCGGCTTGTCCCCCATTCCACATTGATTCGCAGCTTCCATAGCTCATGGAGATGATGGATATATTAGGCGTCACTTTATTGGAATTGGAGATTGCGTAAGAAAGAGCGTCTGTGACGTCGGCAGTGTTGCTGGCTCCCACAGTTACAAATTGGATGGTTGCATTCGGAGCGACAGCACCTGCCCACTCGACATCTAGTTGGGCTTCGTCGATATCCCCCGAGACTGTACCTGCAACATAGCCTGCTGCCTTCACGATGTTGGGTGGATTTGCGGAGAGTCCTGATGCAGATCGGAAGGCCGCTACATCCGCAAGGCTGATATCGGTTTGGCCCACAATAGCGATAGAGACGCCGGTGCCGTTGATGTTTTGGGTAAGCAATGGGTTCACATCGTAGATGGTGTAGAAATCACCAGGCGCGACGTAGTGCGTGCCAGTAACCGAAGAGGTGAAGTGAGGCTGGACGATGGCGTGCGAACGCGGCTTGAAGTCGTTCAAGCCAGTGATTCCGGTCACGAGGTTGGCAATAGCCGAAGGAAGCTGCGGGTCGGTCACGTTCGAGATGTGCTGTTCGCCGTTTTCAGAGAGCGAGTGAATCGTCGTACTGAAGGCACTTTCGATCTGTCGGACAGAACCGCTGACCGTGATATAGGTCATGCTTGGAGCCACAAAGGTAACCGTAAGCCCCTTTCCTGCGAGCCATGTCTGCACCTTCGTCAGATCGGCGCTCGAGAGACCGAACCGCGCTCCATACTGTTGCGGCGTAAGCCACTTGTGATAGTGGGGAGACGCTGGATTTTGCTGATCTGCGAGTAACTGGGTCAGATCGGCCTGCTGCGCGTCCGTCAGGTTGAAGTGGAGACTGACAGAGGAGAGCATGCGGTCCGAGGACGCCTCACCGAGATCCGCCGCCCGCAGTGCGCGAGACGGAATGGTCTGGCGAACAGAGGCTCGATCAGCATCGGAGATCGCTCTGCTAAGTCGGCTTTGGGGCGCGGCGGCGTGCGCAGAGGTGGCCGAAGTCCCGAGAACAGCGAGGACGGGAACCAGAAGACGGGAAACCAGGCAGCTACGAATATACATTTTCTGTTCGACAACCTATCTTACGTTGGTACGACGGCGCCTTCAGAGAGGCAGGTAAAACCCGGGAACGCCCTGACTCAGGAGAAACTTTCCTGTATAGACCAGAGGTACGGGAAAAGGTTTCGGTAGACCAGAACGCAGTTCGTCATGAATAGACGCCGCTAAATCGAAACAGGATGCAGCTTAGAAGAATTTTTCTGCTAACCCCAGACAGGAATGAGTATGACGGAGGATCTGTCCAGAGACGAGCGGAAAACGTTGCGAGTGTTCCCGAATTGGTATCGCTCGATCTCAAGAACTCGAGATTTTGCGGAGTCTGAATGTCGGCACCCCATGCTCTTCAGAGAGCGTATTTCCCTGCCCGGATGACATGCCTGGCGATCTCGCGGCGCAGCCCAATGGTATCCACGGGATCATGCTTTGCCAGTCTGCGCAGGATGGTCAGCTGTGTCCGCAGCATGTCGCCTTCGGCCACGGCCGCGATAACGCGTCGCGCGGCAAGCTCGATCTTCTCCATCGCCACCTCAGCATAGATGCGCGCCATTGAAATGGGAATTTCGACATTTCCCTTCGCCGACATCTTGTCCGCCCGCAAGATGCCGGATTCCATTGCGTAGACCTCGATGATCATATCGGCGATGGCTCCCATCACCTCCTGTTGATCGGCAAGCTGCTGCATGTATTTCTGGGTTGCGGCTCCGGCAGCAAAGAGAGTCAGCTTCTTCGCATTCGCTAGCAAAGCGTACTCTTCCGCCAGAGGACCCTCGCGGTCTTCCGATTCGAGCGGTCCTGCCATAACGTCATCCATCAACTGCTTGATCGCAGGCATCAGAGCCAGCTTGCCCGACATCGCCGACTTCATCAGCCAACCCGTGATGATGAGGCGGTTGATCTCGTTCGTCCCTTCGAAGATGCGGTTGACACGTGAGTCGCGATAGGCTCGCTCCGCGGGATACTCTTCGACGTAGCCATAGCCGGCGTAGATCTGGACCACATCATCGACGACCTGATCCAGCATCTCGGAGTCCCACACCTTCACGATGGAGCACTCGACGGCGTAGTCTTCAATAGCCTTCTGGATGGCGGAGGTATCGTGCTTGTCGACCCCAGCAAGCGCAGCATCGATCATCCCCACGGTGCGATAGGAGAGAGCCTCACCAATGAAGATTCCTACGGCGCAGTTCGCGAGCTTCTCCTGGATCATCCCGAACTCCGAGATTGTTTTCCCGAAGGCCTTGCGCTCTTTGGCATAGCGGATGCCGTTGCCGGTGCACATACGGGCAGCTCCTACAGCGGCGTTGCCAAGCTTATAGCGGCCTACATTCAGGATGTTGAAGGCGATGTGGTGTCCCTTGCCGACCTCGCCCAGCAGATTCCCTGCCGGGATCCTGCAATCCGCGAGGATGAGGGAGCAGGTAGAGCTGCCACGGATGCCGAGCTTGTGCTCCTCCTTGCCAACGGTGAAGCCCGGGGTTCCTCGCTCTACGAGGAAGGCTGTAAGTCGTTCCTTGCCTGCATCCTTGCCTTCTTTTACTTCGCAACGGGCAAAGACTGTGAAAAGGTCGGCAAAGCCGGCGTTCGAGATCCACATCTTCTCGCCGTTGAGCGTGTAGCTCTGGCCGTCGTTAGAGAGGACCGCCAGGGTTCGCGCGTTGAGGGCATCAGAGCCAGAGGTTGACTCCGAAAGCGCGTAGGCGCCGATGAATTCGCCGCTGGCCAGCTTTGGCAGATACTTCTTTTTCTGATCGGGCGTGCCATACCAGACGATAGGAAGGGTTCCGATGCCTACATGGGCGGAGAACGCAACCGAGAAGCTGCCCTGCTTGGCGATGTTTTCGGCCACGATGGCAGAAGTAACCTTATCCATCTCCAGCCCGCCGTACTCCTCGGGAATATCGACCGAAGTAAGGCCGAGCTCGCTGGCCTCCTTGATAAGCCGTCGCGTCACCGCGAAATCCTTGGCCTCGATCTGATCGGACATAGGCACAATTTCATTCATCGCGAACTCGGAGGTCGTCTGCGCGATCTGACGATGCTCCTCTGTAAAGTCCTCGGGGAAGAAGCAGTCGGCGGGCGTTGGATTAGCAATGAGGAAGCTTCCGCCGGGAATAACTTTTCTATCAACAGATGTGGGAGCTAGTGTGGCCATTGCATCACCTCGAACATAGAGCCTCTAGTGAATCGCTTCGAAAATCCCTGCTGCGCCCATGCCTCCGCCGACGCACATCGTCACCATGCCGTACTTTGCGTTGCGGCGGGGCATTTCCCGCAGCAGAGTTGCCGTGAGTTTGGCCCCGGTACAGCCAAGTGGATGGCCAAGGGCGATCGCCCCGCCATTCAGGTTGAGCTTCGCCGGGTCGATGCCGAGAACCTTGATCACCGCGAGCGATTGTGCTGCGAAGGCCTCGTTGAGCTCGATGACGTCGATCTGATCCAGTGACAGCCCCGCCATCTTGAGCGCTTTGGGGATGGCATGAACAGGACCGATGCCCATCTCCTCGGGATCGCACCCCGCGTAGGCGAAGGCGATGAATCTTGCCATCGGCTGGATGCCTAGTTGCGCTGCGCGTTCGGCTGACATCACCACTGCGGCAGCAGCACCATCAGAGGTCTGCGATGAGTTTCCCGCAGTGATGGTTCCTTCGGCATGGAAGACAGGTTTCAATTTAGCGAGGGCTTCAAGCGATGTATCCGAACGCGGGCCTTCGTCCGTCTTGAAGAGAGATTCGACAGCCTGGGTCTTCCCCTTTTCGTCAACTGCAGTTGTTGTGACTTTGATCGGAATAATCTCGTCATCGAACCTGCCGGCTTGAATTGCAGCGAGAGCCTTCTGATGGCTCTGGTAGGAGAACTCATCCATCTGCTCGCGCGAGATGCCGTAGTGAGACGCAACCCGCTCCGCGGTCAGCCCCATGGACATGTAAGAGCCGGGGTAGTTGTCGACCAGCCACGGATTGACCGAGATCTTATTTCCCCCAAAAGGAACGTAGGACATGCTCTCCGTGCCTCCGGCTATGATCACGTCGGCCGAGCCTCCTCGTATGCGATCCGCAGCAAGCGCGATCGATTGCAACCCGGAGGCGCAGTATCGATTGATCGTCATCGCGGAGGCTGTCACGGGCAGCCCGGCGCGAAAGCTCGCGACTCGAGCGACGTTCATTCCCTGCTCGGCCTCAGGCATGGCGCAACCGAGGATTACGTCTTCAATCTCTGATCTATCCAGTTGCGGTAGCCGCTCGAGTGCACCGCCAATGGCAAAGGCCGCAAGATCGTCAGGCCGTGTGGTACGAAGCGTACCGCGTGGAGCTTTGCCGATGGGGGTACGGACTGCGGATGCGATGATGACTTCCTTCATAAGACTCCTAATTTCTCAGCGGCTTGCCTGTCTTTAGCGTGAAGGCGATCCGCTCCTGGGTCTTCTTTTCTCCGCAGAGAGATAGAAAGGCCTCCCGCTCCAGATCCAGCAGATATTGCTCGCTCACGGGGGTTCCCGGGCTGACCTTTCCTCCAGCCAGCACATGCGCGACCCAGTTGGCGACCTTTACATCGTGGTCGGAGATGTACTGACCTTCGCGCATCGTCCATACAGCAAGCTTCAGCGTTGCCAGTACAGATTCGCCCGGTGCGGGAATATCGGCACGCTGCACCGGCGGCGCATAACCAGCTTCAACAAGAGATCGGGCCCGCTGTTTTGCATCTGTCACCAGACGATCGCGATTCACGGTGATGCCATCGCTGTTCCGCAGAAAATTCAGCCCGCGCGCCTCAGCGGCAGATGTGGAGACTGTTGCTTTAGCAATCGTCTCGAAGTTCTTTTTGACGGCCTCGAAGATCTCTACGGATTCGCCGCGGGCATCGGGCCGAATGTTTGACCCCGCTTCGATGGAGCGCAAGAGCATCTCCTTGCAGCCGCCGCCGCCGGGGATGAGTCCGACCCCCGTCTCCACGAGACCCATGTAGAGCTCCGCGTGGGGCTGGCGCGCTGCCGCATGCAGGCTGATTTCAACTCCACCGCCGAGGCACATGCCATAGGGAGCAACCACGACCGGTCGCGGGCAGAACTTCACGGCTTGAGTCATGTTCTGGAAGGCTCGTACCGCAAGCTCGACCTCGTCCCATTCCTGGTCCTGCATGGTCAGCAGCAGCTGCATCAGGTTGGCGCCTACGGAGAAATTGCCGGAGTCTCCCGTGATGACAAAGGCTTCAAAGCTTGCCACCGCTTCGCTCGAAGGCTTCAGCGTCTGCGTGATGAGCGAGACGATATCGCCACCAAGCGCGTTCATCTTCGAATGCAGCTCGATCGCCCCCACACCATCGCCGAGATCGACGACGGAAGCGCCCGCATTCTTCTTCACGACACCGCGAGCCTTCTTGATCGTCGCAATCGATGCCGTCCCCTCGGCTGCCGGCAAGGGCTTGTAGCTTTCGCTAAAGGGATCGAAGTAACGGCGTCCGCTGGGAACGGTCGGATCCTCTTTGTACCAAGTGGGATTTGCATCTCCATTCTTGTCGGCCCATGACAGGAGCCTCTGGACGTTCGCGGCAACGGGCGCTCCCGCAGCGAGCATCTTTTCCGAGGTTGTCCGCACACCTACGGCGTCAAAGAGCTCAAACGGGCCCAACTCCCAGTTGAAGCCCGTGCGCATGGCCGTATCTATCTCAACGATGCTGGCAGCAGGCTCATTGTCTTTGTCGGAGACCCGGTTCGCAGCATAAGTGAAGAGTTCCGTCAGCAGTGGCCAATAGAAGCGTGCCGCCTTGTCATGATCCGCCGATGCGTGAAGGAGCTGCGAGACGCGTGCTGGCGTTGATTCCACATTCTTCGCCATCTCCAGCGATGGAAATTTAGGACGCTCTGCTGGTCGGTAGTCGAGCGTCTGCCAGTCGAGTACGTGGCGCAGATCGCGCCCTTCGGCGTCTCTCCCTGCTTTTTTGTAAAAGCCCTGGCCTGCCTTGTCGCCAAGCCATCTCTTCTCAAGCATCGTGCCGATGAAGGCAGGAAGCTTCACGTCCGTGCGCTCGTCGCCAATGTCCGCTGCCTTCGATGCGAAATTCCGTGCCACATGCGCGAACACATCGATGCCCACCATATCGCTCAGACGAAAAGTTCCAGTCTTCGGCCACCCCAAGGCAGTCCCCGTCAACACGTCGATCTCTTCAATCGTCAGCTCCTGCTCCTGCATCAGGCGAATCGCGTTTCCTATAGAGAAGGTACCGATCCGGTTGGCGATGAAGTTGGGCGTGTCGCGTGAGGTGACGATCGCTTTTCCTAGTCGCTGGTCGCAGAAGTGGGAGATGAGGGCGAGAGTGCTCGCACTTGTCCCCGGCAGCGGGATCAGTTCCAGCAGTCGCATGTAACGCGGCGGATTGAAGAAGTGCGTTCCCAGAAAGAGCGGTTTTACATTCGGAGGCAGCGCCTCGGCAAGACTTGCAATCGGCAGCCCGCTGGTATTTGTCGTCAGGACGGCATCCGCACGCCGGTGCTGCAGGACCTTCGCGTAAAGGCCATGCTTGATCTCGAGATTCTCAGCAACAGCCTCAAGGATCCAGTCGCAATCGGCGATCTGCGCCATGTCGTCTTCGAAATTTCCCGTCGTAATCAGGCGCGCTGAATCCGCAGCATAGAAAGCTGCCGGCCTGCTCTTCTTCAGGCTTTCGAGGGCGGCCAGAGCGAATCTGCTTCTCTCTGACTTCGCGGCTCCGGCCTCCACCTCGGGAGGCACAATATCCAGCAGGACCACCGGAAGCCCCGCATTCGCAATATGTGCGGCGATTCGCGAGCCCATCGTTCCTGCGCCAAGGACGGCGACCTTGCGAATGGTGCGGACTGACGCGGAACTTTTCTCCATTAAGAGAGTTTCTCCCCGGCTTAGACAAAGCTTCCTACGCGAGGAGCATACTGAATGGCCATTCAGTGGGTCAAGAAAACCCTACGAATCCTCGATGAATTTCGGATCTGTGGCCAGATAAGAGAATTTCAAGAGAACAAAAGGAGGGTGGCTGGCAGGGTCTTTCTTATGCTGCCCTGCCGCCGCTGGGAGAGGATAAAAGGCGCCGAGCCGCAGCATATCGAGCCGGCGCCTTGCGGTATGTTGGTCGTGCAGATTGGGTGGTGCGGGAAAAACTATCTCTATCGGCTCGCTGATGTTGCCGCAGAAGCCTGCTGATCCATATTCGTCATCAGCTTCACTTCGACTCGACGATTCTTGGCTCGGCCGGCTGCGGTACTATCGCTGGCTACCTGCTTATCCTTACCGATACCTATGAGATAGAACTTATGGGGTGGAATGTTGTATTTGGTCGCGAGATAATTTACGACCGCGTCCGCCCTTCGCTGGCTAAGACCGTAGTTGTAATTCGCGTCGCCGGTAGAGTCGGTTCCGCCAGTCACCGCGAGAATATAGCTTCGCTTCTCGGCGAGTCCCGCTGCGAAATCATCCAGTGTTTTCTTGTCATCCGCGGTAAGGACAGACTTGTCGAACCCAAACGTTACGTTCACATCCGACACTGACTTGTAGTTGTCCAGGTTTGCAACCACGCCGCTCAGCGTGTCTACACGGTTGTAAGCTTCCTGTGCCGACTTGCCAGCCGCATCCGCGGACTGCCCTGCCGCCATTGCGTGCTGATCAGCGGCGTCAGCCGAACCCTGTGCTTTCGCAATCCCCGATTTGGCACGGTCGTCTGTATCGAGGATCGTGCGGTGGTCACTCGCCGTCTTTGCATCGAGCTGGTTGGTCTTGTCGACCAGAGGCGCCGTCTGCGATCGAACATAGTTCTTGCTCGAGCAGCCGACGGTAAACGTAAGCAACAGCGCGCTGGTAAGAACAACAGTTCCGGCAGAACCGAACTTCATCTCTTTGCCAAAATGAAAACCTGTCATGGAGCTCATTTGCGTACTCTCCTTCGTGCAGTCAGACTGCAACAGTTGCGCTTATGTCAACAGCAATCATGATGCCAAATAGCCGACACATGTAAGTAGCTTGTTTTCAGCACGATATAAGAAGTATCCGCCTCCCTGCCTCGACGGATCCCCCTTTCGGATCTGGAACTTTTGTTGTGAATTTGCGTCAAATCTACTCAGGCAACCTTTTATTCCAAAGGCGTCTACACTGAAAGCTAAGCCCTCTGCCGCCAACATTTGCGTCGTGCGGCTCCGAACTGGAATGGATCTTCAGCAAAAAATCCGGACCCTCCCTACCTCTCCCGGTTGCTATCTCTATAAGAACGCCGAGGGCGAGGTCATCTATGTAGGCAAGGCGAAGAACCTGCGCGCGCGCGTTCGCTCCTACTTCCTTGAAACTTCGCAGGCAAATGCCAAGACCGGCACCTTGATGCGTGAAGCGGTCGATGTGGATTACATCACCGTAGCCAACGAGCATGAGGCTCTGGCTCTTGAAAACAACCTGATCAAGCAGCGCAAGCCACGCTTCAATATTCTGCTTCGAGACGACAAAACCTATCCCTACATTAAGTTGACGATGGGAGACCGCTATCCCAAGGTCTTCGTCACTCGCCGTTTGCGTAGGGATGGCAGCGCCTACTTTGGCCCCTATTTTCCAGGCAATCTCGCCCATCGTCTGGTGGACCTGATCCACCGCAGTTTCCTGATCCCCAGCTGTAAGGTCGATCTTTCCCGCTATCATCCGCGCGCCTGTTTGCAGTACTACATTAAGCGATGCCTGGGCCCATGCGTGGAGGGCTTCACGACGCCTGAAGAGTACGCTCAGTCCATTCGCGATGTGCAACTCTTTCTTGAGGGCCGCCCCGGTGAACTGGAGCAGCGGTTGACCATCCGGATGCAGCGTGCAGCTGAAGCAGAGCAATATGAACTTGCCGCACGGATGCGTGACCAGCTCTCCACCGTCCATCAGATGCTCGACAAGCAGCGCATCGCAACCACCGACAACGAAGATGCTGACGTCTTCGGCTTCCACTACGAAAACGAGATGCTTGCGGTGAATCTGTTCCACATGCGCTCCGGCAAGATCGTCGACCGTCGCGACTTTTTCTGGGAGGACCTGCCGGAGTTTATGGAAGCGTCCTCAGACGAAGACGCTACAGTCAGCCCTGACGCGGCGCGCGCGCAATCGCATGTGACGGCAACTCTCTCTTCGACCGAGGCTCTCCCTTCGCTCGAGCCCGACCCGTCTTGTGCAGCTCCCGAGATTGGCGAGGGATCCCCTCTCACCCAGCACGCAAGCATCGCCGAACCTGGCTCCGCCTTCAGTCCCTCTGCATTCTTTTCGGCCCTGCTTAAACAGCTCTATCTCGATCAAGGCTATGTTCCCCGTTCGATCCTGGTTCCTGTCGACTTCTCCGACCGCGCGATTCTCGCCGATCTTCTTGGCGAACGCACCGGGCATCGCATTGAAATTCTTGCTCCGCAGCGTGGGGAGAAGCGCTCGCTCCTGGATCTGGTGGGACAGAACGCCAAACAATCTTACGATCAACGCTTCCGTGTCCTTTTACCTTCGCAAAAAGCCATTGTCGAAGCCCTGCAGGACGCGCTCATGCTCGAAGAGCCACCACGCCGGATTGAATGCTTCGACATCTCGCATATCCAGGGCGCAGAGACCGTAGCGTCGATGGTGGTCTGGGAAGACGGCGCGATGAAGAAGTCCGACTACCGCAAGTTTCAGGTCCGCACGGTTACAGGTGTCGACGACTTCGCTTCAATGCGGGAGATTGTTCATCGCCGCTACAAGCGGCTTCTCGACGAGAAGAAACCTTTTCCATCGTTGATTCTGATCGACGGCGGACTAGGCCAGTTGCATGCCGCCGCAGACGCACTGAATGAGATCGGCGTGACGCTGCAACCCCTGGCCTCCATCGCAAAACGCGAAGAGGTGATCTACGTGTATGGGCAGGAGAACGAGCCGGTCGTCCTCGATCGCCGCTCTCCTGTACTTCACCTTGTTCAGAAGATTCGCGACGAATCGCACCGGTTCGCAATCTCGTACCATCGCAAACGGCGGGAGATGCGGGATCGTGACTCGGAACTGCTCGCTATCCCGGGCGTCGGCCCACGCACGCGCCAGCGTCTGCTCGAACATTTCGGCTCGGTCCGTGCAATCCGCCAGACCGCAGAGAAGACTCCCCATGCTTTAACCGCTGTCGTGAACAGTGCGACTGCCGACAGGATTCGCCGCTACTTCACGGACGAGGCGACTGCGGCGGGGACGGCTCTGCATGTGCTGCCTTAGTGGTCGTCGCTTTAGTGCTGGTCATCTCCTTGTACAACATGTCACCGACCAGCTTGTGAACCGCTGTTGAGGGGTGCCCCTTGTGATAGTAGTAATGGTTCGCCGGAGTCGCACACGGCGTTGCGTCTTCGTCGAAGATCGCACGGCCTGCACACTGGTTCGCAGTATCGGTGATGCCGTATTTGTCAGCGTGATCCATCACAAGGTCAAAGAATGTACCCCACTGGCTGGATTCCACCTCTGCGCCCTTTAGCTTGGATCGCATCTCTTCCGGAATAGCGCGCAACGCAGGATTGAGCCGCTTACCTACCTCGCTGAAGGCGGGAATCTTCTCTGGCAACACGGCTACCCTGAACCGTCGAGCTCCTGCCGCATATAAGGCGTCCATCTCGCCCTCGAGATTGGCCACCGTCTGCTCGGTCGTGATGCGCTTGTCATTGAGGCCACCCGCGAGGAAGAAGATGGTCGTATCCGCATCGAAGGCGAGAGAGCCGTCATGCACTCGCGCGACGAATTCAGCCACCTGGTTTTTCATACCCAGCCCCAGCCAGCCTTTGGGAACGATATGGCCAGGACTCTCTCCCGTAGGCGCCCCGCTCACCGCGAAGTCGAGACTTTTCTCCTCCGCATCGTGTGCATTGGAAGGCACCATCGTCAATCCCATCCGATGCGCCAGGTACGCGACTGCAGTGGGTCCATCGCTGTCGACCCATCCCCTGCCAATGTCCGAATAGCTGTCGCCGAATACATAGATTCGATCCACCGAAGTCTGGGCCTGTGAAAGTCCGCAAAAGCTGATCATCACCAATAAAACAAGTATGCTTTGCATGCCAGATCATCCTACCCCGACGACAGCCTCACGCCCAAGTCTTAATCACCGGCGAACCATCAGTTTCCTGAGGGCGAGCATTCTTCTAAGAGGGATCGCCCCGCCTGAAATAAAAACCTGTACTATGCCTCATATTCCGATTTCTCCTGTTAGAAGTTCCACAGGTCGAAGGTCGTTCGGGGACGAAAAGGCTATGCCAATCGATCCAAAAAGAGTGGTGTCAAACCTGCAGGAGCTTCGCGCCCTCACCGCCGACAGTAGCGGCGCTCAACGTGTCGCATGGTCTGCGATGTGGCTCAAGGCGCAGGCCTGGTTCGAGACAAAGCTGCGCGATCTTCCAGTCGAAAAGCACTATGATGCCAGCGGAAATTTATGGATTACGCTGAGAGGCCGTTCCGAGAAAGCGCTGCTCCTGGGCGGACACCTCGACTCCGTTCCCAACGGAGGATGGCTGGATGGGTGCCTTGGCGTGCTCACCAGTCTCGAGATCCTGCGAGGCATCGCAGAGGATTTCAAAGGCATACCGCCTGTCACCATTCGTTTGGTCGACTGGGCTGACGAGGAGGGCGCTCGCTTCGGACGTAGCCTCTTCGGGTCTTCCGCCTTCGCAGGGACGCACACGATTGCAGCAGATCGGGGCCGAACCGACCATGATGGGACCCGCCTTGAAGACGCTCTGCGTGAATGCGGCTTTGACGTCGAAAAGATCGGAGATGCGACGAAGGAACAGGCCCATGCGGCAGCTTATCTCGAGCTGCACATCGAGCAGGGCCCGGTTCTCGAACAACTCCAACTGCCCCTGGGCGTCGTACTCGGCACGAAGGGCGTGGAGCGCCATGTCATTACCTTCCTGGGCCAGGAGGCGCATTCCGGTTCCACCCCGATGGCCGTTCGCCGGGATGCGCTGGCTGCAGCGGCCAAGCTGGCCCTCGAGATCCGTCCAATTGCGCTCGCCCATGCGGACTCCGTTGCAACCATGGGAAGCGTCAAAACCTTCCCCGGAATTGTCACCGCCGTCGTCGGCCGCTGCGAGACGACGCTCGACATGCGCGATCTCAATGCAGACGTTCTCGCGCAGATGTTCGCAGACGCAATGGTGGCGAGCGAGCGCTTCGCCGCAGAAGAGAATTGCAGCGTTGAGTGGTCGCGCATCTGGAGCATTGAACCGGTGCCCTTTCACCCGGAATTGATCGAGCTATGCGATGCGGCCATACGAGAAACAGCAGGAGCCTCCCACCGCCTCCCTTCAGGTCCACTGCACGATGCGGCTGAGGTTGCACGAGCTGGCATCCCGACTGTCATGATGTTCGCGCAGTCGCTTGCCGGCCTTAGCCACAATAAAGCAGAGGATACGAAGATCGAGCACATTGAGCTAGCCGGACAGGCGTTCGACAATCTGGCGAGAAAGGCAATGCGCTGGATCGCCCGTTGATCTCGATATACCTATCCAGAATTCGCGAAATCACTTAACATTCTCTCTAAATCATGGATAATGATCTCTCCTGCAGCCGGACAGGCGACGTACAGACAGGCTGCCACAGGGGTCGTGATGACCGAAGATGCAAGTTTCCGCCGGCGATTCACACAGTCTCCAGAGATCGCTGCGCGCTTTCCCGACCTCCATCCTCCCCTGGACCGGCAAGCCGCTCTAATTGAGTCGAATCGGTGTCTTTACTGCTTCGATGCGCCCTGCACCGCTGCCTGTCCAACACATATCGATGTACCAGGGTTCATCAAAAAGATCGCAAGCGGCAATCTTTCGGGTTCCGCGCGAACCATTCTGGACGCCAACATCCTCGGCGCCAGTTGTTCGCGCGCATGCCCTGTAGCTGTACTGTGCGAAGGCGCCTGCGTAATGCACCGCTACAATAAACAGCCGATTGAGATCGCACGGCTCCAGCGCTTCGCGATGGATTCTTTCCATGAGAGCGGCGCGCCCCTGCCGTTTACGCCCGCTGCCGACACCGGACTCAGCGTAGCGCTGGTCGGCGCGGGCCCCGCATCGCTCGCCTGCGCCGCCGAGCTTCGCCGGCGCGGAGTCCGCGCGATCCTCTTTGAAGCAGGTCAGCTTCCCGGCGGCCTGAACACCTATGGTATTGCCGAGTACAAGCTCCCCCTCGCAGAGAGCCTTCGCGAGATCGATCTGCTTTCGCAACTCGGTGTAGAGTTCCGCTTTACTGCTCGCATTGATGCGGCAAAACTAGCTGAGCTCGAGCGCACACACGATGCAGTCTTCCTTGGCGTGGGGCTCGGTGCAATTCATCAACTTGGCATCGTCGGCGAACAGCTGCATGGAGTTACCAATGCGCTTGACTTCATCGCAGGCTACAAGTCCGGTACGATCCTCTCCGTTCCTCAACGGGTTGCGGTGATTGGCGCAGGAAATACCGCCATCGATGCAGCCAACGCAGCCGTTCGATTAGGCGCGACCGAAGTTCACATAGTTTATCGCCGTGGTCCGGAAAAGATGTCAGCCTTCGACTTTGAATATAAGCATGCCCGTGAAGAAGGCGTTAAATTCCTTTGGCACACGCAGCCTATCGGCATCGAAAGCACGGATAGAGTGGAAGCCCTGAAGCTGCAAAGACTCACTATTACGGAAGACGATCTGCCTATGCCGCAGGCGGGCTCGGAGTTTTCTCTCCCTGTGGATCTCATTATTCTCGCCATCGGACAGTCAACACACGCGATGTTTCTTTCCGACAGAATCATGCTTGAGCACGGACGCATCTTCATTGACCGAATCACCGGGCAAACCTCCAACCCAAAGTTCTTCGCCGGCGGAGACTGCACCAATGGCGGCCGCGAAGTTGTCGATGCGGTTGCAGATGGCAAACGCGCCGGCATCGGAATTGCCGCATGGCTGGAGGCCCAACTCGCCAATGCCTAAGCCCACACTCGAGACCACGTTCTGCGGCATTCAGTGCCTCAACCCCTTCTGGTTGGCATCGGCTCCGCCTTCTAATTGCAGCGAACAGGTGATGCGCGCCTTCGATGCAGGCTGGGGAGGCGCGGTCTGGAAGACCATCGGTGAGCCTATCACCAACGTCAGCTCCCGTTACTCTTCCATCGACTGGAACGGCCAACGCATGATGGGCTTCAACAATATCGAACTCATCTCCGATCGCCCCATCGAGGTAAACCTGGAGGAGATCGCCGAAGTTAAGCGCCGCTATCCGAAGCACGTCATCATCGCCTCGCTCATGGTCGAGAGCCGGCGCGAAGCCTGGCACGATATCGTCAAGCGCGCCGAAGACGCAGGTGCCGATGGCCTCGAGCTCAACTTCGGCTGTCCGCATGGCATGAGCGAGCGCGGCATGGGCTCCGCGGTCGGCCAGGTGCCCGAGTACGCCGAGCGCATCACCGGCTGGGCCAAGGAGAAGGCTCGTACCCCCGTCATTGTCAAACTCACCCCTAACATCACTGACATTCGCGCTACGGCTCGCGCTGCGAAGCGCGCAGGCGCTGATGCGCTCTCCGCGATCAACACCATCAACTCCATCACCGGCATCGACCTCGATACGCTCGAGCCCAATCCAAACGTCGGCGGCCTCAGTTCGCACGGCGGATACTGCGGCCCCGCAGTAAAGCCAATCGCTCTCAACATGGTTCACCAGGTCATGTCCGATCCCGCGTCGGCTCTCCCGATGTCAGGTATCGGAGGCATTGGCTCGTGGCGCGATGCCGTCGAGTTCATTCTTCTCGGCAGTGGAACGGTTCAGGTCTGCACCGCCGTCATGCACTATGGCTACCGCATCATCGAAGATATGGCTGACGGCATGCTGCAATGGATGGCTGAAAAAGGCTACTCGACCATCGACGACTTTCGAGGCCTCTCCATCCCCAAGGTTCGCGAGTGGAAGGATCTTGATCTCAACTTCAAAATTGTTGCCCGGATCCATGAAGAACTCTGCATCGGATGTCAGCTCTGCTATACCGCTTGCTGGGACGGCGCACATCAATGCATCCATCTCGACCGCACTTTGCCCATGCCTGACACCACGCGCACACCCGCGATGGTAGCCGCAGAATCCAGCCGGCGCATCGCGATAACGCCGATTCCCAAACTCGACCCTGGCAATTCAGGCGTAAGCAGCGCCATAACACCACTGGAGCGCATCCCGCGGGTCGACGAGCACCACTGCGTCGGTTGCAATCTCTGCTCGCTCGTCTGTCCTGTCGAAAACTGCATCACCATGGAACGCGTCGACACCGGTCTCGCCCCCGACATCCACGCCTGCCTAATAAATTTGTAGGAGTAGCATGGGAACGCTGATTCAGAATGGAACCGTTGTCAATGCCGATGGTAGACAGAAGGCTGACCTCCTCATCGAAAACGACAAAGTCAGCGATGTTCGTAGTGGCATCGATGCCAATGGCCATACTCTGATCGATGCAACAGGTCTGCTGGTCCTTCCTGGCGGTGTCGATGCACACACGCACATGGACATGCCATTCGGCTGTACCGTCTCCGCCGATGATTTTCTCACCGGCACCCGCGCCGCTGCCATTGGCGGTACCACGACCATCATCGATTTCGCTATTCAGGCACGCGGTACACGGATGCGCGACGCCCTCGATATCTGGCGCGCCAAAGCCGAGGGCAAGGCCTGCATTGACTACGGCCTGCATATGATCGTCACCGACCTTGGCTCTGATGCAGGCAGGCAGGGCCTGGACGACATGGATGACATGGTGCGCGAAGGAGTCGCCAGCTTCAAACTTTTTATGGCGTATCCCAATGTGCTCATGGTCGATGACGGCACCATCTTCAAGGCGCTCAAGCAGACTGCGAAAAACGGTGCGCTGATCTGCATGCATGCCGAGAATGGCTCTGCCATCGACGTCATCGTCCAACAGGCGCTCGCCGAAGGAAAAACAGCACCGATCTATCACGCACTCACGCGTCCCACCAAAGCCGAAGCCGAGGCCGTTCATCGTTCCATCGCTCTTGCCGAGATAGCCGGAGTTCCCGTCTACATCGTCCATCTCTCCAGCGAGGACGCGCTGAATCAGGTACGAGAGGCGCGCGACCGCGGCCTGCCTGCATTTGCAGAGACCTGTCCGCAATATCTTCTGCTCTCGCTCGAAGACCAGATGCCCGGCAAGAGCTTCGAAGAAGCGAAATACGTCTTCACTCCACCACTGCGCGAGAAAAAGAATCAGCCCAAGCTATGGGACGGACTTGTCCATGACCATCTGCAGGTCGTTTCCACAGACCACTGCCCGTTTTGCTTCGCAGACCAGAAACAACTCGGAAAGGACGATTTCACCAAAATCCCCAACGGTGGCCCTGGCGTAGAGAACCGTATGCAGCTTCTCTATCATTTTGGAGTCAACGCTGGAAAGATTTCGCTGGAACGATTTGTTGAGATCACCTCCACCGCGCCCGCGCGCATCTTTGGCTTGTACCCAAGGAAGGGTGTCCTTCAGAAAGGCGCGGATGCAGACATCGTTCTGTGGGATCCGAATGCTGAACACTTGATCTCCGCAGCAACGCATCATATGCGCTGCGACTTCTCCTTGTTTGAGGGCTGGAAGGTGAAAGGAAATGCCAGCAAGGTCTTTTCTCGCGGCGAACTTGTAGTGGATGACGGCAGCTACATCGCTGCCACGGGTCGCGGGAAGTACCTGCGCCGTGAGGCTCGAGGTGGAGCGTGGCAATGATGCCTGCATCGCGCGTCGATATCTCTTCTGAATCTGTCTACAGCGACGTCCCGCACGACCCACGCCTGTACAACAAAGATCTCGCGCCAACTCCACCTGAACGCCGAACCTGGAGTACCTACAATTACATCGCCCTCTGGTTCTCCATGTCGATGGAGGTGACGACGTATATGCTTGCGTCGTCGCTCATTGCAGGCGGCATGAACTGGAAGCAGGCCGTCGGCACCATCCTGCTCGGCAATCTCATCGTACTGTTGCCGATGATTCTCAACGCGCATGCAGGCTCGAAGTACGGCATCCCGTTTCCTGTCTTCGTCCGCGCATCGTTCGGTACGCGTGGCGCGAACATTCCGGCGCTGCTGCGTGCCATCGTCGCCTGCGGCTGGTTCGGCATCCAATCGTGGCTCGGCGGACAGGCAATCTTCGCGATGCTTAACGTACTCTGGCCACAAACAGCGAATCAGCCCGGTGTGCAGTGGGCCTGCTTTCTCGGTTTCTGGCTGTTGAACATGCTGATCGTCTGGCGAGGCGTCGAATCCATTCGCTTTCTGCAAAGCTTCTCCGCGCCCTTCATGCTGATCATGTCGCTGACACTGCTCTTCTGGATGCTGCATAAAGCGGGAGGATTTGGTCCCATGCTTTCTGCGCCCAGTCGATTCCATTCAACGGGTGCCTTTCTCAGGTTCTTCTTCCCTTCGCTTACAGCGATGGTGGGATACTGGGCGACGCTGTCGCTCAACATTCCCGACTTTACCCGCTATGCCAAAAGTCAGGATGCACAGATTGTCGGGCAGTCCTTAGGACTTCCAATGGCGATGACGCTCTATTCCTTCATCGGCATTGCCTGCACCTCGGCGTCGGTGGCCATCTTCGGAGAGCCGATCTGGTCGCCGATCACACTATTGGGCCGTTTTCATCAGCCTCTCGTCGCATTTCTCGCCCTGATCGCTCTGTTGATCGCTACCCTCAACGTCAACATCGGCGCGAATGTCGTCTCGCCTTCAAATGATTTTTCCAATCTCGCACCGCGCTACATCAGCTTCCGAACCGGCGGTCTGATTACCGGGTTTCTAGGGCTCGCGATGATGCCGTGGAAGCTGATGAGCAGCTTCGGCAGCTACATCTTCGGATGGCTCATTGGCTACTCTGCCCTGCTCGGCCCGATCGCCGGGATCATGATCACAGACTATTTCCTGATTCGCCGAACCAGACTGGATGTCGATTCGCTCTATCGAAGAGATGGAGCCTACGAATATTCACGTGGCATCCATCCCAGCGCGATTGCCGCACTCGTCATGGGAGCCTTCGCCGCCCTGATCGGTCTTGTGATTCCCTCGCTTCGACCGCTCTACGACTATGCATGGTTCATCGGGTTCTTCATCGCAAGCGCCGTCTATCTTCTGTCTTTCCGTCTCTCCGCCGCGCGTAAATCAGATTCGAATGTATTGTGATTCCGTCGGCGTGTCATAGCACGGCTGGAGATGGCGCGTTTCTACTTTTTCTTTCGCGGAGAATCGCAATGGCGAAATGGTATCGACTTGCGCCCCATTCCCTCTAGGTCAAAGGGGCCTCGAGCAAACGTAATTGATCCTGTATACTGCCCCGAATGAAGCAGAGCCACAGGCGGCCCATGGTGCAATTGGCTTCGCTCAATACTATAAAAACAGACACAGATTGGCAGCTCGTGACCAAAATCCATCTCACCGTGCTCATAACTTCAGGGGAAGCCTCGTGCTGAGTCGTCGCCGTTTTCTAAGTTTCAGCGCATTGGCTCCGATCGCAATGAATCCGGCTCTTCGGGCTAGTTTTTTGCAGGACGCAGTTGCCCAGAATCAGGCGGCCCCAAAAATTTCTTCTCAGGCACGCGCAATCCACCAACGCGCGTTCATCTTTGACGGCCACGTACATGCCCTAGATCGCGAGTTCTACCACGGTGGCAGCATGGGTGAGCAAAAGCCCGATGGCCAATGGGATCTTCCGCGCGCACGTGAGGGCGGCGAAGGTGCCTTCTTTCTCTCCGTCTTCGTTCCAGAGGAGTATTACCCTGGCCGTTTTGAGACCAAGCAAACACTACGCCGTATCGATCATGCTTTGCGGCAATTGGACGAAAATCGCGACCAGGCCGAGCTGGCCCTGAATGCCGATGATGTCGTGCGCATACGGGCGAAAAACAAGATGGCGGCAGTGCTCGATATTGAGGGCAGCTACGATCTTGACGGAGATCTTGGCGTCCTGCGCGATCTTCACGGAATGGGTCTACGGGCGGCACAGCTTTCGGCTCACAACTGGAACCAGAACTATGCGGACTCCTGTTGTTCTCCTCCGAAGTCGAATGGCATCAGCTCCCATGGCCGCGACGTAATTCGGGAGATGAATCGTCTGGGCATGATGATTAACGTCTCTCACTCTGCCGACGATACGATCTCGCAGGTGATCGACGTCAGTGATGTCCCGGTTATTGCAACGCATCACGGGCTGCGAAGTGTGAACGATATTCCTCGCAATATGCCGGACTGGCTTCTAAAAAAGCTGGCGGCAAAAGGCGGGATCATCGGATTCCAGATTGGCAGCGAATTCAGCTATCCAAAGGAATACGACTGGCTCACGGCACAACGCGGCAAAACATTCTTCGACACCAGCAGTATTCCTGACCGGGTCAACGGCAAAACAATCTATGAAATCGATGCACTGGTGGCAGCTCAATTCCCGATGCGCGGGGCCACGGTTCCGGATTCCGTGATGATGGCAGTGGACAACTGGGTCGCTGTAGTCGACAAGGCTATCCAGATGGTGGGCGAGGATCACGTCGCTCTCGGCACAGATTTTGACGGCGGACCCACTCTGGCAAGAGGGATGCGCGACGTCCGCGATTTGCCCATGATCACCGACGCCATGCTGCGACGCGGCTATAGTGAGGAGCGCATCAAGAAGTTTTGGGGAGAAAATCTACTGCGATTCTTCCGTCAAGTAAGCCAGCACACAGCTTGAGTTATCCATGGAATTTTATGTCCCTCTGCAGTAGGTCGAATGCCTTATTCCCGGCTGTAAATATCTACTGATATTGTGCGAATAGAGGAATTTCCTGCATGTCCATTGAAATTGTGTCGCCCGGCGACGTTCGATTTGACCGGCTTAGCCGGGGGCAGAATGCGCGTTTCCCCGAAAGTGGCGACAGAGCCAGCCGCGTAGCACTCTGCGATACCAGCGAAGATGTCGCCGAAGCGTTGCAGCGCTTCGTGCACGCCGGGTTGCGACCGACCGTTCGTTCGGGAGGACACTGCTATGAAGACTTCGTAGATAACAACCCCGGCGGAGCCATTATCGACATAAGCCTGCTGGCAGGTACTGCGCCGCCTCCGAACGGACCCAAGTACAGACTAGGTGCAGGCACAACCTTGGGACAGGCTTATCCCGAACTGTACAAGCGTGCCCTGGTAACCATCCCAGGAGGCACCTGCCCTCCGGTAGGAGCAGGCGGACACATAACGGGTGGAGGCTATGGGCTGCTGTCGCGGCTGCACGGAATTACTCCGGACTGGGTAACTGCGGTCGATATCGTCACCATAGATCACGCGGGAAACGCTCGTGTCCGCCGTGCCGACAAGCATAACGATGCGGATTTGCTGCGGGCGTGTCGCGGAGGCGGTGGAGGCAACTTCGGCATCATTACAAACTTTTATTTCGACACTCTTCCCAAGGCGCCGACTGAGGTCTTACGTGGGAGCGTAAATTTTGGCTGGGATGGAATGACGGAGGAACGCTTTGCCCGCATTCTCTACCTGTTCGGGAACTATTGGGAGACAAGAGGCAGGGATCCGGAGACCTGGGGTCTTTTCTCCATCTTCAATCTTTCGCACCGAAGCTCTGACCATCTGGGAATGTCCGTGACCTTCACGAACCCGGATGGGACTGTAAAGGATACGCGCGTGGTTGAAGAGTTTCTGGCGATGTTCGACGAGTGCAAGCCAGTAGCTCAGCTTTCCGTGCATCCAACGATGGCAGAGCACCATCCCGAGCCGGCACATTCAGGAACCAACCTCTGCTTAGCGAAACATACGTTAAGCAAGATGCGCTGGATCGATTCGCACGAAAGAGGCGGACGGAACTCCGGGGGACCTCCCACGGATCACCGCCACAAGTACAAATCCAGTTTTATGAAGAGAGGTTTTAGTAAGGAAGAGATCGCCTGTTTCTATAAGCATCTGACTCGCGAGATAGACGGAGTCGATCTTTCCGGGAACACTGTTCTGGCAGATTCGTTCGGCGGAGCCGTGAACCGGAAACAGATGTTCGAAGAGACAGCCTCTCCCCAGCGAGATTCCTGCATGAAACTACAGTTCATCGCGACCTGGACAGATCCGGCTGAGGACCAGGGCCAGATTCAGTGGATGAGAGATTTTTATAAGGACCTGTACGCCGCAACCGGCCCGATGGAGAAGTACGCTGGGACACCGTTCTGGAGCGACCGCTATGAGGGGTGCTACATCAATTATCCCGACGTAGATATGTTGCAACACCCCTATTGGCCGCAACTGTATTACGGTACCGGCGATCTTTATCCCTTTCTGCAGGACGTGAAGCGGAAGTATGACCCCAACAACATTTTTCATCACGCGCTGTCGGTACGGGTCTGAACTGCTGCGTTCGATCGCTCCACAAAATTCGGGCCTTCTGATCCTTCCGCGGAAATTAGAAGCTTTCGTTTGACCGAGTCTGAAAGGTATTGCACTGGTTTACATCGCCCGATTGCAGGCCACGCGTAAACCAGCTCTGCCGCTGGGCAGATGATCCATGGGTGAAGCTTTCTGGCGATACTGCGCCACGTGACATCTTCTGAATGTGGTCATCTCCCACAGCGGCAGCGGCCTTCAACCCGTCATTTACATCGGATTGGTCGATCTTGCCGCGCTGCGCCGCGGTATGAGCCCATACGCCGGCGAAACAATCCGCCTGGAGCTCGAGCATCACCGAAAGCTGATTTTTCGCCCCCGGATTTCGCGCCTGAAGCTGCCGCATCTGCTGGTCGATCCCGATAATATTCTGCACGTGATGGCCGAGTTCGTGCGCGATCACATAAGCCTGCGCAAAGTCAGCCGTGCTTCCCCCAATGCGGCGAAGCTCATCCCAGAAGCTCAGGTCTATGTAGACCTTCTCATCTGCCGGGCAATAGAACGGTCCCGTCTGGGACTGTGCGGCTCCGCAACCCGATCTCGTGTAGCCCCGGAAAAGCACTAATTTTGCGTGGCGATAGGGTTGTCGTGCCTCCTCCGGCAACAGCTTCTCCCATTGCTGCTGCACGTCGTCCAGCACGAAGGATACCAGTTGTGCCGACCTCTCTTCTGCGGGCGAGGAGGTGGCAGGACGGCTGTTCGTCGTCGCAACGTGTCCTCCACCGGAGAGAAAGCTGCCAATGTAGTTGCGACCCGTGATCAGGCTGATAATGACCAGGAAGATAAAGCCGACAATGCCTAACCCGCCTCCGCCGCCAAAGCCGAAACCGCCGCCCCCCGAAGATCCACGCCTATCCTCAACATCTCTGCTGAGCCCGCCAGGAGTCCAGTCCATCTTTCACCCCTCTCAAAATATAAAAACCAGGTGTTCCGGGCCCATGAATTGCCAATGGCACCATGTTAGATCAGGGAACGAAAAATTACCCCGCACCGTAACCATCTGAGAAAGAATAGTATCGAATTCTTCTCCGGAGAACCTCTCTTGTCCACAAGTACGGCAGATGCACCGACTACGATTGTGCGCCCCTTGGATAGCTCCCTGCGCGATGCTCTCCGCCTCGCGCTTCTCTTTGCCGCCATCAAACTCGTCGTCCACGTCGCGACCAATCTCTGGCAGACGCACCTGGGCTGGGGGTACTTCCGCGACGAGATGTACTACATCATCTGCGGACGCCACCTCGCATGGGGTTATGTCGATCACGGTCCCATCGTTGCCGTGCAGGCACGGCTCGGCGAGGCCCTCTTCGGGGATTCGCTCACCGGAATCCGCATGTTCTCTGCTCTTGCCGGGGCAGCGCGTGTCTTCCTCACCGGTCTCCTGGCCTGGTCGCTCGGCGGCCGCCGTCCCGCGCAGGCGCTGGCGATGATCTGCATTCTCGTTGCACCGCAGTACCTCGGCATCGATAGCTTCCTCTCCATGAACTCCTTCGAGTCGATGTTCTGGATGCCCTGCCTCCTCGCACTCATTCTCATTCTGCGCGGCGGCAGCGAGCGATGGTGGCTTCTGTTCGGAATTTCCACAGGCATCGGCTTGTTGAACAAGCCTTCTATGGCCTTCTTCCTCATTGCGCTGCTCATCGCTCTTCTGCTTACACCACAAAGACGCCTGCTCACCAACCGCTGGGCTCCGGTTGCCGTGACCCTGCTCATTCTGATCGCCCTACCCAACCTGCTGTGGCAGGTTCACAACCAGTGGCCCACCCTCGAGTTCCTGCACAACGGCAGGGTCCATCACAAGAACGTCGAGCTGGGCCCAGTCGACTTTCTGCTGACGCAGATCAAGAATCTTCATCCTCTGGGCCTGCTTGTCTGGGGAGCCGGCCTTGTTCGGTTGCTGCGTTCACGCGACTACCGCTGGCTTGGGCTCATGTTTGTCTTCTTACTCGCAGGCATGATGGCGTTGCACGCGAAGGACTACTATTTGATCCCCGTTTATCCGATCCTCTTCGCTGCGGGCGGCGTCGCATGGGAGAACTTTTACGTCCGCTACTCCCGCGTCTCGCAGAACCGTGCCTTTGCCTTTCCCCTGCTCGAAAGCGCGCTCATTCTCTCCGGCTTAGTTCTGATGCCGCTCGCCATCCCAGTGCTGCGGCCAAAGCCATGGATGGCCTATGCGCGTGCCACGCATCTCTACCAGGTCACCAGCAGCGAAAACAATGCGACCGGTCCCCTGCCGCAGTTTTACGCCGACCGATTCGGCTGGCAGGAGTATGCCGATCAGGTTGAGCGCATCTACCATAGCCTCACTCCACAGGAGCAAGCGGTCGCAGTCATCTTCGGAGATGACTACGGTCTCTCAAGCGCCATCAACTTCCTCGGACACGATCTCCCATTTGCCATCGGCCGACACAACAACTACTTTCTTTGGGGACCACAAGGAAAAACCGGCGAAGTCTTCATCCTGCTCGGCAGCGATGGCAAAGGTCTCACCGACCGATGGAACTCCGTCACCGTTGTTGGCGAGATGAACAATCCCTACGCCATGCCCTATGAACGCCGGAAGATCTATCTCTGTCGAGGGCTCAAGATGCCGCCTTTACCGCAGGTATGGCCGAAGCTGAAGCACTACATTTGATGTGCTACTCTCCCAACAACCCATGCAACAGACAGAGCAGCCACAGACGGAGCTTCCGCGTGTCCTAAACGCCTCGCACGCCACGTCCATCGTGGTCGGAATCATCATCGGCAGCGGAATCTTCCTGGTTCCACGCGAGATGATGGCTGCGGTTGGTTCCTCAGGGATGGTCTACGCGGTCTGGATCGTCGGCGGCCTGCTCTCGCTCTTCGGAGCCATGACCTACGCCGAGATCGCCGCCCTCCACCCGAAGTACGGTGGCGAGTATGCCTTTCTCCGCGAGGCCTACGGAGATCTCGTCGGCTTCCTCTACATGTGGACCTGGATCACCATCGCAAAACCCGCCTCCATCGCCACCATCGCCGCCGGTCTGGCCCGCGTACTGGCAACCTTTCCCATATTTCACTTCTTCGAATCCCGCGCCTTCGGCCCACTCCTGTGGAGTCAGATCTTCGCTATCGCCATGACGTGGCTCATCACCGGGCTGAACATCCTCGGCACTCGCAAGTCCGGCAACGTACAGCTGGCGCTCACCTGGCTCAAGATTCTGCTGATCGTCATCATCGCGGGTGTCTGCTTTGGAGCAGCCGGGCATCATGGTTCCTGGCATAACTTCGCCACCGAGTTCGCCGGGGCCCGCGGAGGATTCTCCGGCTTCATGATCGCTCTCATCGCCGCACTCTGGGCCTACGACGGTTGGAGCGACGTCACCCAGATGGCCGGCGAAGTACAAAAACCGCAGCGCAGCCTTCCACTGGCATTAGTAGGCGGAGTAGCCATCGTAGGCGGCCTCTACATGCTCACCAACGCCGCCATCCAATACGTCATGCCCGCAGCAGCCATCGCCGCATCCGATCGTCCGGCAGCGGATGCCCTGCAGTCGATCGTTGGAGCGTGGGGCGCAGGTCTCGTCTCAGTTGGAATGGCGGTCAGTATCTGCGCGACCTTCGTAGGCTCCTCACTCTCCGGAGCCCGGGTCCCCTTCGCCGCCGCCTACGACGGTCTGTTCTTCCATCAGCTCGCACACGTCCATCCGCGCTTTCGCACACCTTCCACGTCGCTGATCTTGCAGGCTGTCCTAAGCTCGCTCCTTCTGCTCGCCATAGGCCGCTTCCAGGCGCTGTTCTCACTCGCCATCTTCGCGGAGTGGTTCTTCTATGCGTTGACCGCCAGCACCGTCTTCGTCTTCCGCCGCCGAGAGCCCAACCTAGCCCGCCCCTACAGCGTCTGGGGATACCCCGTGATTCCACTACTCTTCATCGCCGCTGCGGTGGTGCTGCTCGTCTTCTCCTTCGCCGACCAGCCAAGGAACTCCATCATCGGAACCATCATCATTCTTATGGGAATCCCACTGCACTATGCCTTCCAGAAGAGAGCCCGCGCATAGCGACAGGAACCGGGGAGTCCACAACCATCGTCATCTCGACCGAAGCGCAGCGGAGTGGAGAGATCTCTGTATTCCCCACTCCGGACACCGCAAACAAATTACCAATGCAATCTACGCAACATGCTCCGTAAGATAAGCCTGAATCTCTCCATACTCCGCATCGGAAAGCCTGAAGGCCGCCGCAGGAATCGTTCCCTCCACCTGCTTCGCATTGCGTCCGCCAACAATCGCCGCTGTAACCGCGGGGTTGTGCAGCGTCCACGCAATCGCCACGACGCCGGCACTCACACTATGGCGTGCACCGATCTTTCCAAGAAACTCCGCCACGGCAAGGTTTCGTGAAAGCAGCGGCTCCTGATAGTTCTTCGCATTGCGCCGAAAATCATCCTTAGGAAAGTTGGCAACGCGCTCCTTTGTCATGGCACCCGTCAATAGACCAGAGTGCATCGGCGCATAGTTGACCGTGCCAATGTTGTTCTTCAGGCAGAAGGGCAGAATCTCCGCCTCCACCGATCGGTTCAGCATGGAGTAGGGTGGCTGATTCGAAGTGATGGGAGCGATCTTCATCGCGCGTTCCATCTGGTTCACGTTGAAGTTCGAAACGCCAATCCAGCGAACCTTGCCCTCCTTCTTCAGATCGGCCATCACACTCCACGCCTCTTCGACATCCTCATCCGGCTTAGGCCAGTGCATCTGGTAAAGGTCAATGGCATCCACCTGGAGACGACGAAGGCTGTCTTCTGCCTCGCGCCTAACCTGCTTCAGGCTGTTGGTCACCTCACGTTTCTCATCCCACACCAGGCCGCACTTGGTAAAGACATAGGGCTTGTGAGAGCTCGTCTTCAAAGCCCTTGCCACCACCTCTTCGGAGTGGCCCAACCCATAGACTGCAGCCGTGTCGATCCAGTTGATCCCCAGATCGAGCGCCTTATGAATGGCCGCTACCGAATCGTTGTCGTCCTGCGGTCCCCAGGCGAACTGCCAGTCCCCGCCCCCGATAGCCCAAGCGCCAAACCCAAGGGGTGTCAGCTCCAGATCCGAATTGCCTAATCTCTTCTTTTCCATCTCGTCACTTCTCCTATGCCGTTCAAAGCTAAATACGCTACAGACCTCCCATGCATCACGCATGAAGGCCACCCAAAGGCTGTCAAGACACCCACCCACCTAACCTGAACAAATCAGGACAAATCCACTTGCCGATTCGTTCCACTCAACCAGCTAAACTTAATCCATAAGACTCACACGCTCATTCACTTCCGAAAGTCGGTTCCAAAGCTAAATCCACTCCAATGGCTGCAGCCCCTGAAGAACTCTTTAGGACCGACCACGCTAAATCGTCGCTCGTTTATCCAACACAAAATCAAGGACTTACACTAAACCACCTGAATTCAAGACTTTGCGAAGTTAGTCCAAAGCTAAAGCAAATAGAATGAGGACTTTGCGCAAGTTTACGGGGGGGGTGCCTAGGTGCGGTTCTGAATGACCCGCTCGTAGACTCGTACATACTCCTGAGCTGGCTTATCCCAGGAGAAGTCCAGAGCCATCGCACGCTGCATCATCTTCTTCCAGGTCTTCTTATCCTTGAAGGTTGTTAGAGCGCGCTGTACAGCATCGAGCAGAGCGCTTGCGTCGTAGCCCGTGAACACGAAGCCGTCTCCTTCTCCGTCAGGCTTCTCCTCCACGGAGTCCTGCAGCCCTCCTGTCGCACGGACAACAGGAATCGTGCCGTACTTCAGGCTATAGATCTGGTTCAGCCCGCCCGGCTCGTACCGTGAGGGCATCAGGAAGATATCCGCCCCGGCCTCGATCTTGTGCGCCATCACGTTGTCGAACTTCACCTGCACGCGCATCTTCTCCGGATAACGCTCGGCCATCTCGGTCAACAGGCGCTCGTAATACTCCTCGCCGCTGCCCAGCATCACCAGCACCACGTCCTCCTGCAGCAGGCGGTCGAGGATATTGACAATAAGATCGATTCCCTTCTGGGTTGCGAAGCGTGAGACCACGCCGATGACGGCGGTGCTGTCTTCGATATCCTCCAATCGCAAGGCGTGAAGCAGATCGCGCCGGCACTCCTTCTTGCCATCGAGCTTGTCCGCCGTGTAATGCGCGGCGATGTTCGGGTCGATCGCAGGATCCCACTCACTGTAGTCGGCTCCGTTGAGGATGCCGAAGAGATCGCCGGACCGGCGGCGCAAAGTATCTTCAAGCCCGTTTCCAAACTCCGCCGTCTGAATCTCCAGCGCGTAGGTCTGGCTGACGGTGGTGATGGCATCCGAATACACGACGCCGCCCTTCAGGAAGTTCACCTTGTCGTACTGCTCGAGCGCGTCCATCTTGAACATGTCCCACGGCAGCAGCAGTGTCTCCATCGTGCGCGGGGGAAACCATCCCTGGTAACCGGCGTTGTGAATCGTCAGCACTGCAGGGACGTGACGGAAGACCGGATCGAAGTAGTAGATCGACCGCAGCATGACAGCGGCCATCGCGGCCTGCCAGTCGTGGACATGAAATACATCCGGAACTCCAATGACCTTCGTCGCTTCGATCACTGCGCGGCAGAAGGTTCCAAAACGCTCTGCATTGTCGGGGTAGTCGCCGGAGGGAGTCGCGTAAAAACTCTCCCGGTCAAATAGCTCCGGACTATCAACAAAGTACATCTGCACGCCATCGACACTTCCGCCATCCAGAATCCGGACAAAGCGGTTATACGACGGAAAAGGGATCGTTACGCTCTCCAGGACCATCGGAGGGTTCGATATCGCCTTCGCAACCTGACGATAGTACGGAATGAAAACCTGCACCTTGTGCCCCATCTTCACCAGCATCTTCGGCAGGGCGCTGATCACATCTGCCAGTCCTCCAGTCTTCGCCCAGGGTGCGCACTCCGATGCCGCGAACACAATATGCATGCCGTCTCCTCTTCCTTCTTCGACCAAAACGTTAGTCTATACAAAGAGATGCAGAAAATAGATATCGGGCTTCCGAACCTATGAAACGTAAACCAAAACTTGGCCAGAATTTCCTCATTGACGACCGCGCGCGCCACGCCATCGCCGACGCCCTCGGCGATGTGAGCCAGCGGACCGTCCTCGAGATCGGTCCCGGTCACGGAGCCATCACCGAAATTCTTGCCCTGCGAGCGGGACGCCTCATCGCACTTGAGCTCGACCGCGAGCTCGCCCCCGCCCTCGCACACCGCTTCGCGGATCAACCCCAGGTCAAAGTGGTCGAGATCGATGTTCTCAAGGCCGACTTCCCCTCCCTCATCTCACCAGGAGAGACCGCCGACGTCATCGGCAACCTGCCCTATTACATTACCTCCGATATCCTGTTGAAGCTCTTCGCTGCGGGTTCGGCAGGGCTGCTATCCCGCGCCGTGGTCATGATGCAGCGTGAGGTTGCTGACCGCGTCTCTGCATCGCCCGGTGTCCGCGACTACGGCCTGCTCTCTGCCACCGCGCAGATGAACGCACAGGTGGAGAACCTCTTCACACTCCCGCCATCAGCCTTTTCGCCGGCTCCAGAGGTGTACTCGACGGTGCTTCGGCTGCATTTCGCGCCGCGCTTCAAAGAGCTGGACGTCGATCCCACCGACTTCAATAAATTCTTGAAGCAAAGCTTCGCGCAGAAGCGCAAGACGCTAGAGAACAACCTTCGCGCCGCGGGATATTCCGCTTCTCATCTGGCTGCAATATGGCCCGACGCCATCTCCCGGCAGGCTCGCGCCGAGTCCCTCAGCCTGGAGGCAATGGCCATGCTCCACCGTTCCCTCGCACAAGCTGCTGCGGGATAGAGGCTGCCGATTCGTTGAAGCTACTTGGGGGGCTCTTCCGCCTGGGCCAGCAACTTGGCGGCTCGCTCCCGCACCCGCTGCATCAGCGCCTCGTCCGCGACGATCGAACGCAACGCCGGGGCGATGTTGCCAAGCTCGAGTGCTCTCTTTTCCTCGATCTCATGATTGAAGACGTCAATCTCGGAGTAAAGACCCAGCCGGTCGAATCGATGCATGAATTCCAGCTTCCGCCCCTCGTCCATAGTGAAGGCGATAGCCTGAAACATCTCCGTGAGCTGGGCAACGCTCTTGTTCTCCGAGTAATTGTAGAGACACGATCCCTGCCCATCGGCGCCCTTGTAGCTCAAGGTCTTCTTGCCGGTATCGGCTATATTCTTCGCCTTAGACGCACACTCGATGTTGAAATGATCCAGCGACTGGGCAGTCTTGAAGATCGTCTCAGTCGTCGGAGGGCTAATGCTGATAGGACGATTAACAGGCGGATTGACTGTCGTGGACTGAAGCCCTGACGCCGCCCCTCCTCCACTCACAGCCGCCACCTGCGCCTGATAGGTTCCCGTACCATCCTCATGAACCACAATCTTAAACTTCGGGACCGACAGTCCCACTCGCTCAAACTGGAAGCTGACCTCAGAACTCGCAGACGCCGGCGAACTCGCAGACGCTGGCGTAGGAGAGGGTGGAGGGTCGGCAGCCGGCACTACCGCCTGGGCACAACTGATAGTCGTAAGGCTTAGGAATAAACCGAGTGTCTTCATCGAATGGAACCTTGGGCCAATAGGGTCTGCGCGGTATGGATGTGGCAGATGGCGATGGCCAGCGCATCGGCCGCATCCGCCGAATCTGGAGCCTCATCGAGTTCCAGTAGACGAGTCACCATAAACTGCACTTGCTCCTTGGCTGCCAGCCCATACCCCACGACAGAGCTCTTGATCTTCAGCGGCGCATACTCCACGATCTCCAGGCCCAGACTGGCCGCCGCCAGCATCGCTACTCCGCGAACCTGTCCCAGCTTCAGCGCCGATTTCGCATTGGCCGAGAAGAAGACCTCTTCAATCGCCACCACGTCCGGCTCATGCAGGGCCATTCCCGCCGTCAGCTCGGCATACACCTGCGCCAGCCGCTGCGGTGTCTTCTCTTTCTTATTGAGCCGGATCGTTCCTGCAGCAACGTGAAGCAGGCGCGGCATCCGTGCCTCGCAGTCCACCTCGACAACACCGTATCCGGTGAACTCCGTTCCGCAGTCAATCCCGAAGACCCGCATGGGCGAAGTTTACTTCATTTCGCTAACGCCTTCGGCTATCGAAATTGAGTCCGGCAAGTTCCGCTACTTCGAGATTCCCTCAAGTGGCGAGCTCGCCGTGGCATAGAGCTTGCGAGGCATTCTTCCCGCAAGGAAAGCCTGGCGCCCTGCCAGCACGGCGTGCTGCATCGCCTCCGCCATCAGGAGGGGGTCCTTGGCCTGAGCAATCGCCGTATTCATCAGAACGCCGTCAAAGCCCAGTTCCATCGCCACGGTTGCGTCTGAAGCCGTACCTACCCCGGCGTCAACGATCAGAGGAACTTCGGTGATCAGCTCACGAAGGATGCGCAGGTTTGCCGTATTCTGCAGGCCCAGACCGCTTCCGATGGGGGCGCCCAGAGGCATGACGGCCGCCGCTCCAGCTTCGATCAACCTTTTCGCAAATACAATATCGTCAGAAGTATACGGAAGAACTGTAAACCCTTCCTTTACTAAAATCCTGGTGGCTTCAAGCGTTGCCTGAACGTCAGGATAGAGCGTGGCCTGATCTCCGATCACCTCTATCTTCACCCAGTTCGACAAACCCACCTCGCGTCCTAAACGAGCAGCCCGGATTGCCTCTTCTGCTGTATAGCAACCCGCTGTATTGGGAAGCAGAAAATAGCGCTGCGGATCGATAAAGTCGAGCAGAGACTCACTCGAGCGATCGAGATTGATTCGTCGCACCGCGACCGTGACCATCTCCGCTCCAGAGGCCTCGATCGCCGCCTGTGTCTCCGGACCATCCTTGTACTTCCCCGTCCCTACGATCAGCCGTGATTGAAAGGCTCTTCCCGCGATTACCAGAGGTGTCATGCAATCCATTCTAAGACCAAACGCAGACGGCCCGCGCTCCTGAGAGCTGCGGGCCGTTGCCGGTGAACTGTTGAGATTGACCTGAGGCGTCCAATGCCCGGACTTACCTCGGCGGAGTATTCAGCGAGTTACTGAAGATCGCCAGGACCAAGAGCAGGGACGCTCTAAGCCTCAGTCACCTCACGTACATGGATCGTACTCGAACTGTCTGTTTTCATAGGCTGGATCATCCTCCTTTCCCGTGTACTGCAAGCGTAACCCCTCAGCCTGCCCGGAATCAAGTTCACCAGCCGTCTCCGTACATCTCGCTACAGGTGCGTGGGCATCGGACCTGTAACGACACGGGGCCGCCAAGAACAACCCTGAGCCAATCTGCCGCACGAAAGGTCCTCCGAGAAAAATGAAACCCGCAACCATCATTGGAATCGTTCTTATTCTGTTAGGAATTGTCGGCTTCGCTACGGGTGGATTCAGCTTTACCCATCAGCATAAAGATGTCGATGCCGGCCCTATCCAGATCTCCCACGACAAGAAAGAAACGGTTCCGATCTCTCCCATCCTAAGCACAGTTGCTCTCATCGCCGGAGCTGGATTGGTCGTCGTTGGAGCAAAAGCCCGGTAAGCACGGAGTCTCTATCCTTCGACTTCTCGCATTAGCTATAGTTAATGCTGATCCTCAGATCTGCATGTGCGAAAGGTCCGGATGAGAGACTCCATCACGGTTTCCAAAGAAGACTATCTAAAAGCAATTCTCGAAGCTGAGTCCGAAGGCCAGCACGTTATCTCTGCCACGCTGGCCCATTGGCTGTCGGTGTCGCCACCGGCAGTCACAATGGCTCTCAAGCGGTTGAAGCGGGATGGGTATGTACTCGTCAAGACGGACGGCACCCTCCAGCTTTCCGCAAAAGGCAAAGAGACGGCCTATCGGACTGCGCTTCGTCATCACCTCATTGAACGCATGCTGGCGGAGATCTTCGGTATGGAGTGGTACCGGATTCACGATGAAGCCGAACGCCTGGAGCATGCAGTTTCCCCTGCCTTCGAGGCCAAACTGATCGAAAAACTGGGGGAACGTGGAACCTGTCCTCACGGAAACCAGGTTCTGCCCGAGAGCCCGGCACGCAGAAAAAAGCGCGGCCTCATCCAGCTCTCCGAAGCCGAAGAACGAGGGGAATACTCGGTCGCAAGCCTGTACGAGCGCGACCCAAAGTTGCTTCTTTTCCTGCATAAGCTTGGGATCGGTCCTCTATCTCCGATTCGGATCGTCGCAAAAAACTACGACGAGACGCTCGCCATCGAGACGGATAAAGGCGCTTTCACGCTTGGCCGACCCGCGGCCGATAAAGTATGGGTTCGAACGAAATAACCTGAACTTAAAATAATTATGTTAACCACGGTTAATACCCTGTGGCATACTGGTCTCAAGAGTGACCCCAACATCCATTTCGATGCGGCGGGAGACGGCCCTCCGCCCTTCTCTGTCAGGCGTCAACTCCAGTGTGCGCGTCTCGGACTCCCATCGGCTCTGGAAGCGCGCCGCCGGATTCATTGGCCCTGGATTCATGGTGGCCGTCGGCTATATGGACCCCGGCAACTGGGCCACCGATCTGGCAGCAGGGTCGAAATACGGCTATACCCTTCTCTTCGTCATCATGGCTTCGAACCTGATGGCGATCCTTCTACAGAGCCTCTCGCTCAAGCTCGGCATCGCCTCGGAGCGCGATCTCGCCCAGGCCTGCCGCGAACGCTACAGTCGCCCTGTCACCCTGGCGCTCTGGATCTTCGCCGAGATCGCCATCGCCGCCTGCGATCTGGCGGAGGTCATCGGTTCGGCCATCGCACTCCAGCTTCTCTTCGGAATTCCGCTGATTGCAGGCGTCATCATCACCAGTCTCGATGTCTTCCTTATTCTTCTCCTCGAAAATAAGGGGTTCCGCTATCTTGAAGCATTCGTCATGGTGCTGATCGGGACGATCGCAGTTCTCTTCGGCGTTGAGATCATTCTGTCGCGTCCTGAATGGTTGCCGATTGCCCACCATTTGTTCGTTCCGTCCAAAGCTGTGCTGGCCAATCCCGAGATGCTCTACATCGCGATCAGCATCCTTGGCGCGACGGTCATGCCGCACAACCTATATCTGCACTCTTCCATCGTGCAGACGAGAGACTATCCGCGCACGAAAACCGGCAAACGTGAGGCTATCCGCCTGGCGAACTTCGACAGTGCCACGGCCCTCACCTTGGCGCTGTTCATCAACGCCGCCATCCTCATCGTGGCCGCAGCCGTCTTCCATCGCTCAGGCCATACTGAGGTGGCAGAGATCGGCGATGCCTACAAACTTCTGAGTCCCCTGTTGGGATATACCGGTGCCAGCATGATGTTTGCGCTCGCCCTGCTGGCCTCGGGTCAAAACTCCACCGTGACCGGAACCCTCGCCGGACAGATTGTGATGGAAGGCTTTCTCGATATACATCTTCCTAACTGGCTGCGTCGGCTTATTACACGACTGGTGGCTATCGTTCCTACCGTCATCGTGACCGCCCTCTACGGAACATCGGGTACGGGACGGCTGCTCGTCTTCAGCCAGGTCATTCTCAGCATGCAGCTCAGCTTTGCAGTCTTTCCCCTCGTTCGATTTACAAGCGATCCAAAGATGATGGGACCGTTCGTTAACAGGCCATGGGTGCGCGTGCTCAGCTGGATGGTGGCTCTCTTGATCGCAGGACTGAACGCCTGGCTGCTCGTTCAGGTTTTTCGCGCTTGATCTCCGTAGCGATTACTTCAAATAAGCTCTGACCAATTCGATCAAATCCTCACCTAAATCAGGAGTTAACGGAGCATGACCGTCTTCCAGAAGATGCAAACGGATATGATCCTCTAAAACCTCGGCCATCAGGCCATTGATTCCACCCCGTACTGCAGCCAGTTGCATCAGCATTTCGGCACAGTCATGATCGTTTGAGCCAAGTTTCCTCTCCACTGCCTCCATTTGGCCGCGAATCCGCTTGATTCGATTCTGCAGCTTCGTTCGCTCTCGATCATTTTGGGCCATTTTTATCTCCTTTTAATACCGGTAGGGGGTATAGTATTCCCAATCATACTTTGCGATCCATAGTTTTCAAAGTTCGCGGAAAGGAGAAGAACGCCAATGATCCAAGCCTTTTTTACACGGGTCCGACTTCGCCGGCTCCAGGCGAAGCCGCAGCCTGAGATCCGCTCCCGCTGGGTCCAGACTGCCGACGAACGATGTCCTATTGCCTGCACCTGGTTCACCCTTCCTGAGAGTTCCGACGAACAAGACGATGACCCCGGATCAACATGGCCTGCCCTTCTCCGCTTTGGGTGGAGGGCAGGCGTCCTCTCGCGCCTCTGCCCTCTTCCGCAGCCTCAACCCAATCTCTATGGAACCCTTGAAGCCTGATGCGATCCCTGACCCTCTTGCTGATTGTTGCTTTTTCTTCTTTCGCTGTCGCTCAGACGAATGGGTTAGTCCCTGCGTCGGACGCTTCGAGTTCGCTCCCTGACGCACCGTCGATCGACACGCCCACAACCGTCTTTCCGCACTCTGATACCACCCCGTACTTCATCGCCGGACAGGCCAACATCGTCTTCCAGGCCCATGGCCCTTTCCACTCGCCCTACGACGGAACAAACAGCCTGCAGGGACGAGGCGAATACAAGACCTCCCTCGTAGGAACACTCTTTCTCGGCCTTCAGCTTCACCACAAGGCGCGCTATGCGACCGACGCCATCGTCGATTTCGAATCCGCGGGTGGCCGCGGCATCAGTCAGGCGCTTGGACTGGCAGGTTTTACCAATCTCGATGTCGTCCGGAATCCCAGCCTGGGGTCGAAACCCTACCTGGCACGAGTCGTCATTCATCAGGTGCTCGGCCTCAGCAACACGCTGGTCGAATCCGATCGCACCCCGAACTCCCTCTCCACGCAATTACCGGAGCGACGCTTCGAGCTCCACGCCGGCAAGATGAGCATGCCCGATTACTTCGATGTGAACTCCGTCGGCTCCGACAGCCATCTCCAGTTCCTCAACTGGACCGTCGACAACAATGGCGCCTGGGACTACGCCGCAGATACCCGCGGATATACCTTTGCGGCAGTTCTCGAGTACCACGATCGCTCCTGGTCGGCGCGTTACGGCATTGCAGCCATGCCCACTGTTGCCAACGGCATCGATCTCGATTGGGCCTTCAGCCGGGCGAACGGTCAGAACTTCGAGTTTGAACTACGCAAATCGCTCCTCGGCCACCTTGTTTCTCCCGAACGCAAAGGAACCGTGCGCGTCCTCAGCTTCGTCAACCACGCGCATATGGGCTTGTATCGCGACGCAGTCAACGCCTTTCTGTCTGGCCAGGATCCGAAGCCAGATATAGCGGCCCACGCAAAGTTCAGCTCCGTCAAATACGGCTTTGGCCTGAATGCCGAGCAGGAGATCACCTCGAACCTGCGCACGTATCTGCGCGTCGGCTGGAACGAGGGCCAGCATGAGTCCTACGCCTATACCGAAGTGGATCAGACCGTCGCCTTTGGCGGCGACTACTCTGGCCGAGCCTTCTCCCGCCCCAATGACAAGATAGGCATCACCTTCGTCTCGAACGCGATCAAGCGTGACCATCAGAACTATCTGCGCTACGGAGGACTCGGCTTTATTCTCGGCGACGGCAACCTGAACTATGCCCGCGAAGACATCCTCGAGAGCTACTACAACCTGCACGCCTGGCGTGGCGTCTTCTACGCTCTCAACCTGCAGTTCGTCGATCATCCCGGCTACAACAAGGACCGCGGCCCCGTACTCGTCGAGGCCGTTCGCATGCACGTCGACTTCTGACAATCGCCGTATACTTTCGTTGTGACCTCTCGCATCGCCTACGAAGCAGCTGGTTTCCTGTTGGGCCTGATATTCGGCAGCTTCCTCAACGTGTGCATCTCTCGCCTGCCCCGCCAGGGCTCCATCGTCCGGCCGGCCTCACACTGTCCCGAGTGCAACGCCCCCATCCGCTGGTACGACAACCTTCCCGTCTTAAGCTGGCTCCTGCTTCGCGGACGCTGCCGCGACTGCGGCCAACCGATCCCCTGGCGTTATCCCCTCGTCGAGCTTGGCACCGGAATCTGGTTCGCGATTCAGGCAGCGCGTCTTCACACCGTACTGCACTTCTATTTCTTCAATCCCACCCGCGAAGTGCCTTCCTCTTACGCACCCTTTGCCATCCTGGCCAATCTCGCGGTCACGATCCTCGGCTTCCTCCTGATCGGCCTTATGGTTATGGATTGGCAGACCGGCCTGTTGCCTGACTCTTTCACGCTCACCGGCATCTTGCTTGGATTCGTATTGATCTGCGCCCAGGCAATCTTTCTGGGACCTGCCGAAGGTCAGGTCTTGCTGCCCCCAAACAGCATCCAACTCACCAGCGTTGGTGCTGCCACGGAAACCGGAAATGTCTTCCTGACCGGCCCCGAGGCTCTCATCGGGGGACGCATCCTCGCCGTTCTTGGAGTCGCACTCTTTCTCCTGGTCGTTCGATGGCTCTACCGTGCACTCCGCCACCGCGAAGGCATGGGATTGGGCGACGTCAAGATGCTCGCCCTGATCGCTGCTCTGCTGGGTTTCTGGCCGGCAATGCTTTCCTTCTTCTTTGGAGCCCTCGCAGCCAGCGTCTATGGCATCTACCTGCTCGCCCGCAAGCGCGCCGGAGCATCTTCGAAGCTTCCCTTCGGCAGCTTTCTTGCCGCAGGCGGCCTTCTCGCAGCCCAGATCGGAGACCGCATTATCGATGCTTACTCACAGCTCTTACGCTGATAGCGCGATAGCCGCACAAACCGCTGTTCGGCTTGACACTGGACAGCCACAAACTTAGAGTCGAAGATGGCCATGCACAATTATCCCTACATCTGGAACTATCTTCCGCTTGTCCTGCAAATACTGGTAGCTCTTGGTCTTGCGTGCGGAATGGTAGGCGTCTCGTTCCTGGTCGGAAAGCATAAGAACTCCCGGACCAAAGCCGGCCCATATGAGTGCGGCATGGACCCTGTGGGGGATGCCCGAGGCCGCTTCTCGGTCCGCTTTTATATGGTGGCCATGCTCTTCATTCTCTTCGACGTCGAGGCGGTCTTCATGCTGCCCTGGGCCGTCATCTTCCGCCGCCTTCCCCAGATCACCGGGTCGAAGATGTTTGGCTTCTACGAGATGCTCGTCTATTTGGGCTTCGTCGCCGTAGGCCTCTTTTATGTTTGGAAGAAAGGCATCCTCGACTGGTCCACCGACAGGGGGGACCTCTAAATGAATCCCGCAATCCTCGGCACCCAGGCCGTCTTTGAAGCTCTTCCCGATGAGCCCGCCGTCAAGGCGCTCACCGATCTCGCCACTGACGCCAAGTACGATCGCGCCGAGTTGACCATCACCGTCTCCCGTGAGAACGTCGTCGCCGCCTGCGAAGCCCTGAAGCGCGCAGGATACAACTTCTTTGAAGACGTGACCGCCGTCGACTGGTATCCCTCTGAGCCCCGCTTCCAGATCAGCTACAGCCTCCTCTCGCACGCGCTAAAGCGCCGGGTGCGGCTGGTCGTACGTCTGGCGGGAGACGATGCTTCGCTCGACAGCATTGTTAATGTCTGGCCAGCGGCAAACTTCTACGAGCGCGAGATCTTTGATCTTTTCGGCGTTCACTTTGCGGGTCATCCCAACCTGCGCCGCATCATGATGCCCGAAGACTGGCAGGGACATCCCCTGCGTAAGGACTACCCCGTGGAGGGCTACCGCTAATGTCCCCTGTCGCCGCTCCCGTTCCCGCTCCAGATCAGATCAATCCCGGTATCGAAGACGTCATCGCCGATTCCGAGCGCCGTCACCATGGCAACGACCCCATCTCCGACCAGACGATGGTCATCAACATGGGGCCGCAGCATCCGTCCACGCATGGTGTTCTCCGCCTCGTGCTTGAGATCGACGGCGAAACCGTCGTCTCCCTCGCTCCCGATATCGGATATCTCCATACCGGCATCGAAAAGACCTGCGAGGCCAAGTTCTACCAGCAGGTCGTTCCTCTGACCGACCGGATCGACTACCTTTCGCCGATGACCAACAACACGGCGTATGCCCTGGCTGTCGAAAAATTGCTGGACCTCGAGATTCCGGAGAATGCGCAATGGCTGCGCGTGCTCTTCAACGAGCTGATGCGGCTGAACTCGCACCTGGTCTGGCTGGGCACCCACGCCATGGACATCGGCGCGCTCACCGTCTTCCTCTACTGTTTCCGCGAGCGCGAGCAGCTGATGCGCATCTTCGAAGCCGTCAGTGGCCAGCGGATGATGACCAGCTATATCCGCATTGGCGGCGTAAGCCTTGAGCCACCTCTGGGGCTCTACGACTCCATCCGCGCCTTCCTGATGGACTTTCCCTCGAAGATCGATGAGTACGAGAGCCTTCTCACCGGCAATCCCATCTGGATCAACCGCCTGAAGGGTGTCGGTTATATCTCGCCCGAGAATGCGATTGCGCTGGGCGTCACCGGTCCACCGTTGCGTGCCGCCGGCATCGACTTCGATGTCCGTCGCGACATGCCGTACTCGAGCTACGAGAAGTTCCAGTTCAAGGTGCCTGTCTCGACCGACAGCGACGTGTGGGCTCGCTATGTGTTGCGTCTGGAAGAGATGCGCGAATCCATCAAGATCTGCCTGCAGGCGCTGGACGGCATGCCTGAAGGCCGCATCGTCGCCGACGCGCCCAAGATCATCCTTCCCGACCGTGAGCAGATGAAGACCCAGATGGAGTCGCTGATCCATCACTTCAAGATCGTCACCGAGGGTTTTGCGGTTCCCGCCGGCGAGGCCACCAGCTCCGTCGAAGCGGCGCACGGCATGATGAACTACTACGTCGTCTCCGACGGCACGGCCAAGCCTTACCGCGTGCACATGCGCAACGCCGACTATTCAAATCTTCAGGCACTCGAGGTTATGTGTAAGGGCCAGCTGCTCGCCGATGTTGTTGCTGTGATCGGCTCCATCGACATCGTGCTGGGGGCGATCGACCGATAGTGATATATGTCTCACTTATGGAGCGAGAAATGTCATTCGATTCAGCTTCAGATCCGGACGAAATCGGATGGAATTCCCGAAACGCGCCACTAAAGTGGCCAGCCCGGATTTTTGGAGTTTTATCAGCCGCATTCGTGATCGCTTCTCAGGAAGTAGACATCCCAGCATTGAATTCTGCCGGTAAATGTTTGTTCTGGAGCGGCCTGGTGCTGCTATTAGTGTTTGGACTAAATCGAGATTTGTATGCTGATGTCTGGGCCTGGGTGATTTCGTTTTTGCTTGTGACGTTGCAATTCGTCTTCGTCAAGTTAGCGTGGGGAGAAATTCGTAGCTGGAGTTTTATTGCTTTAACTCCTGTTTGCCTTGCGCAGGCCCTCGTATTTTTTGCACCGTTTCTTGTACTCCGAAGATTCCGTCGTCTTACTTACCCGCCAGAACAGGAAGAATCCAAGTGATGGCGAGAGCACCCATTGCGGAGGGTCAACTCCACCGCGAACTTTGGACCTCCTGGGCCTCCCTGCTCCGCGCCTACGCAGCCGCCCACGGACTCAACAGCCGGCATCACGCAGTCGTCGAGGTCGGCGCAGACGAGATCACGCTCCGCGTAGCCGCTCGCTGGCTTCGCTTCACGCACGATCTCATGGAAGACAGCGAAGGAAATCGCTCCTCCTTCTCGCTTCAGGAAGATGGAACGGTTAAACTGAAGGAACACACCCAGGAGATGGACCTTGCCGCCGAACAACTGGCGCGGGAGATGATGCACAGTGAGTCTTAAGAGTTTTGGTTGTCATTCCGACCGAAGCGTAGCGAAGTGGAGGAATCTGCTTCACCGTACCGCCCAGGAAGCCACACGATGAGCACGATTACAAACTCGATCTTCACTCCGGCCACAGCCGCCCGCTTCGACCATCTGGTCACCATTTACCCGGTCAAGCGCTCCGCCCTCGTTCCCATGCTGCTCTACGCGCAGGACGAAGTAGGCTATGTCTCCGACGCCGTCGTCACCGAGATCGCTCAGCGGCTGGACCTGCTCGAGCTCGACGTACGCAACGTCCTCTCGTACTACTCCATGCTCCGCACCCAACCGGCGGGCAAGTACAACGTACAGGTCTGCACCAACATCTCCTGCATGCTGCGCGGCGGCTACGAGATTCTCGACCACTGCAGATCGACGCTCGGCATCGGCCACAAAGAAGTCACTGCCGACAAGGTCTTCTCGCTCGAAGAGGTCGAGTGCATCGGAGCCTGTTGCTGGGCCCCGGCCATGCAGGTCAACTACGACTTCCACGACAACCTCACCACGGTCAAAGTTGACGAAATCCTCGCCACCTACCGTGCAGGCCAGGGAAAGGATGTGAAGTAGCATGCCCACCCTCGTCTCCCACCCCGATGAAGTAAAGGTGCTCTCCCGCCGCTTCGGCCAGGGCGCAGCCAACATCGACAAGTACATTGAGCTCGACGGCTACAAGGCCGTCCAGAAGGCCATCGCCGAAGGCCCTGAAAAGATGGCCTCCTGGATCATCGACACGATGAAAGCCTCAGGCCTCCGTGGACGCGGTGGCGCCGGCTTCCCTACCGGCATGAAGTGGTCCTTCGTTCCTAAGCAGTCCGAGAAGCCGAAATACGTCCTCGTCAACGGCGACGAGTCCGAGCCTGGAACCTGCAAAGACCACATCATCTTTCTCGAAGACCCCCACGCCGTCATTGAAGGCACCATGATCGCCGGCCTCGCCATCGGCTCGAAGATGGGCTTCATCTATCTTCGCGGCGAGTATCGTTACCTTCTCAAGATCATGGAGAAGGCCGTCGCCGACGCCTATGCCAAGGGCTTCCTTGGAAAGAACATCTTCGGCTCGGGCATCGACTTCGACGTCATCACCCAGTCCGGCGCGGGAGCCTACGAGGTCGGCGAAGAGTCCGCCCTCATGGAATCGCTCGAGGGCAAGCGCGGCGTTCCCCGCATCAAGCCGCCCTTCCCCGCGGTCGTCGGCCTCTATGGCGGCCCCACCGTCATCAATAACGCCGAGACCATCGCCTCGGCCCCGCACATCCTCCTGATGGGCGGAGAAGCCTATGCCAAGCTCGGCTCGGAGCGCAACGGCGGAACCCGTCTCTTCGGAATCTCAGGCCATGTCGAACGCCCCGGCGTCTACGAGCTTCCCATGGGCTACAACCTCAAGAAGGCGATCTATGATGTCGCGGGCGGTATCAAGGACGGCAAGAAGCTCAAAGCCGTCGTCCCCGGCGGAGCCTCTTGCCCGGTCCTCACCGCGGATGAGATTGATGTAGGTCTCGACTTCGACCAGATGGGTAAAGCAGGTACCATGCTCGGGTCCGGTGGCATCGTCGTATTAGACGAGACCGTCTCCATCGTGGAGTTCGCCCTGCGCACCATATCGTTCTACCAGCACGAGTCCTGTGGCTGGTGCATCCCCTGCCGCGAGGGCACGGACTGGATCAAGAAGACCCTCACCCGTGTCTACAACGGTGGCGGATCGAAGAAGGACGTCGCCAACGTCCAGTACCTCGCCGAGAACATGCTGGGCCGCACCTTCTGCCCGCTAGGCGATGCCGCCGCGATGCCTACACTCGGCTTCGTCAAGAAGTTCCGCAAGGAGTTCGAGGACTACATCGAGGGCCATAAGGCCGGAACTCCCATCATCACCGTGCAGCAACTTGTAGGAGCCGGTCATTGAACAGCGCATTACCCAAACTCGTCTGGATCATGGTCGCAATCGTACTTTTGATCGGACTAATTAGGGTAGTGATAACGACACGTACTCACCGCAGCTCCGATCAGCAGATTCTGATCGAGAAGTCGAAGTAGAGGGATTCACATGCCAGACGTAACCTTCACCGTAGACGGCAAACAACTCACCGCACCCGCGGGCACGCTGCTCATTGACGCCTGCAAGTCCGCCGGCATTGAAGTCCCTGCCTTCTGCTACTATCCCGGGCTCTCTCTCCAGGCCGCCTGCCGCATGTGCGTCGTCCGCATCGAGAAGATGCCCAAGCTCCAGACCGCCTGCACGACGCCAGTCGCCGCAGGCATGGTTGTCCAGACCGAGACCCCCGAGATCGCGCAGGCCCGCAAGGCCACCCTCCAGCTTCTCCTCGGCAACCACCCGCTTGACTGCCCCGTCTGCGACGCCGGCGGCGAGTGCGAGCTGCAGGACATGACCTTCAAGTACGGCGCAGGCGAAAGTCTCTATGCCGAAGCCAAGAACCACCGCGAAGAACAGAAGTGGTCGCCAGTGGTCTACTTCGACCGCCCCCGTTGCATCCTCTGCTATCGCTGCGTCCGCATGTGCGGCGAAGGTATGGACGTCTTCGCCCTCGGCATCCAGAATCGCGGATCTTCTTCCGTAATTGCACCAAACATTCCCGCCAACCTCTCCCCCGATCACCTCGCGCACGTCGACTGCGAGCAGTGCGGCATGTGCATCGATGCCTGCCCTGTCGGTGCGCTCACCAGCGGAACTTATCGCTACAAGACCCGCCCCTGGGAGATGAATCACGTCACTACCGTCTGCACCCACTGCGGCGACGGCTGCAAGACCACCCTCGGCGTGCGCTCCACCTCCGACGGTGCCGAGATCGTTCGCGGCGATAACCGCGACAAGTCCGGCATCAACGGCGACTTCCTCTGCAACAAGGGACGCTACGCCTTCGACTTCGCCAACCAGCCCGAACGCATCACCTCGCCTCTCATCCGCCAGTCCAACGGCGAGCTCAAGGAAGTCTCCTGGGAAGAGGCCTTCCATCACGCCGGTCACAAGCTCCGGGAGCTGCGCGACGCCCGCGGCGGCAAATCAATCGGCGTCATCGGCGGCAACCGCCTCACGAACGAAGAGGCCTACCTGCTTCAGAAGTTCGCCCGCACAGTGCTCGGCACCAACAACATCGATCATCACCGCACCGCCGACTACGTAACCTTCGCCCAGGCACTCGCCGGTCAGAAGGGCCGCACCGCGTCGATACGCGATACTCAAAACTTCCCGGCCGTGCTGATCGTCGGCGGCGATCCCACCAACCAGGCTCCCGGAACCGCCTGGAACCTTCGCACCGACGTTCGCCTGAACAAGGCCCGGCTCTACGTCGCCAACACCGACGAGATCAAGCTCCGCCGCCAGGCAAAAGCCTTCCTTCAGGTCGCCCCCTTCGGCTACGGCTCGCTTGCAGGCTATCTCACCGGCGATGCCTCCTCTGCCTCAAACGCCGCTGCGGATACGCAGGCCCTCGCGGCCTTTCGTGACGCCGTCAAGGCCGAAGAAAAGCTCCTCATCCTCATCGGCTCCGAGCTGCGCGGCGCGGATCTCAAGCGTCTCATCGACTTCGGCCTCACCCTTCCCGGCGCGAAGTTCGCCCTGCTCTCCGACTACGCCAACTCCCACGGCGCAGCCGACATGGGCCTGCTCCCCGACATGCTCCCCGGCTACGTTCCGGTCTCGAACCCCGGACCCTTCGCCGAACACAACGCCCCCACCGCACCCGGCCTCGACATGCTCGAGATCTTCGAAGCTGCAGGCCGAGGCGAGCTCTCCGCTCTCTACGTCGTCAACTCCAACCCCATCGCCCGCTATAACGTCGATCCCGCCTTCCTCAAGGACACCTTCGTCATCGTGCAGGAGATGTTCCTCACCGAGACCGCGCAGCTGGCCGACATCATCCTTCCCGCCGCCAACCTCTACGAAAAAGGTGGCTCCGTCACCAACAGCTACGGCGATCTCCAACTCGTCCAGAAGGCAGGCGATCGCGCCGGTGTCCGCACCGACTTCGAGATGATCGTCCGCATCGCCGACAAGATGGGAGCCGACATCAAGTCCCTCGTTCCCTTCGGAAAGGGTCTCCGCGCCGACATGGGTCAGTCCCGCGGCGCGCAGTCCGGCGAGGCCGACCGTCATGCCGTCTGGCTCACCGCCAACAATCTCGAGCCCAAGCTCTCGCCCTTCGATCCCTGGGCCATCCTCGACGAGATCCAGCGTCTCGTCCCCGGCTATAACCTGCTTCGCCTGCAGCTTCTCAGCGGCAACGACCAGCACCTCGAGCCCGCCACTACCACCTCCACCGCCAACCGCCGCGATCTCGTCCTTCCCTCCGGCGATACCCTCTTTACCTCCGGAACCCTCGGCCGATTCTCGCCCTCGCTGAACGAAGTGCAGCGGTATCAGGCCAGCGAGCCGCTGATCCAGATTCACGTAGCAGAGTGATTTAGAAGTCTTATCGCAACAAGTACCGAGTGAACCGAACGAAAGGAGTCAGCCAGTGTCGATCCCGCAACCTTTTTCTGCCAGGAAGCTTCTACCGGCTCTGGCTCTGCTTGCGTCTGCACTCTTCATTGCCTACCTAGCCATCTCTCATTCCAAGCCGTACCTATGGTGGCTATGTCTCGCTGATATCGCGCTTCTTTGCGGGAATATCTATTACCCCAGGAAAGCCTCTCAGCTCAGCGTAATTTCTTCCCGCTCTCAAGAATCTCCGGAGAGACCATAAGCCAGTGAGCCACCTGACAGACTTTCAGACATTCCTGCTGCTCTCGATCCTCAAGATCGTCGTCGTGCTCGTCATCACCCTGACGGCCGTCGCCTATACAGTTTTGCTTGAGCGCAAACTCCTCGGCCGCATGCAAAACCGCTGGGGACCCTCGCGCGTCGGCCCCTTTGGCCTTTTGCAGCCGCTGGCCGACGGCATCAAGCTCTTCCTCAAGGAAGACCTGATGCCAATGGCCGCCGAAAAGCCGCTCTTCATCGCCGCTCCCATCATCGCTTTGACCTGCGCTCTCATCTCGATCGCGGTCGTTCCCTTTGGCGGGATTACACACATCGCTGGCGTCGACATGTTCACCATCGCGGACGTCAATATCGGTCTCCTGGTGATCCTCGGCATCACCTCGATCGGTGTCTACGGCATCGCGCTGTCGGGCTGGTCGTCGAACAACAAGTTCGCCCTGCTCGGCTCGCTCCGCGCCACCTCGCAGGTCATCAGCTACGAACTCGCTCTGGGCCTCTCGCTGGTAGGAGTCGTCCTCCGAGCCGGTTCTCTCCGCCTCCGCGACATCGTCGCCAGCCAGTCCGGACACGGCCTCCTCTCCTGGAACATCTTCGGGGGCTTCCAGATCGTGGCCTTCTTCATCTACATGATGGCCGCTTACGCCGAGACCAATCGCGCTCCCTTCGACCTTCCCGAGGCTGAGTCCGAGCTGGTCGCCGGATACCACACCGAGTACTCCTCCATGAAGTTCGCCATGTTCTTCATGGCCGAGTACGCCAACATGATCACCGTCGCCTGTGTCGCTGCGTTGTTGTTCCTCGGCGGCCCGACCAGCCCCCTCGGACACCTCCTGCCCGACGACTTCGGCGGCCCTGTTCTCTCTGCAATCTTCCCCATCCTTTGGTTCGTAGCCAAGGTCCTCGCGTTCATCATGCTCTATATCTGGGTTCGCGCTACACTTCCCCGTTTCCGGTATGACCAGCTCATGGCCTTCGGCTGGAAGTTTCTGCTTCCCGTCGCCATCCTCAACATCATCGCCACCTCGCTCGTCCTGGCTTTACGCGGATGAGCCCCGGCTACCTGCTTTACAATCAACAGGTAGCCCTCGAAAACTTTGCGCTGTCTCGAATGATTCAAGCGATTCACTGAAGAAGGAATCCGCGGAGCATCATGCAACTGGCACTCTTCATTATCTTTGGCCTGCTCGCCGTCGCCGGAGCTATCAACTTCCTGCTGCAGCGGCATCCCATCAACTCGGCGCTCTCGCTGGTCGTCGTCATGATGTCGCTGGCCGTCCTCTACTGGTCGCTTGGGGCTGAGTTCCTCGCCGCCGCTCAGGTCATCGTCTACTCCGGCGCCGTCATGGTCCTCTTCGTCTTCGTCGTCATGCTCTTGAACGCAGGCGAAGAAGAACGCACCCATGGCAGCCGAGCCGCCTATCTCGCCGGCGTCCCCGGAGCCACCGCCATCTTCTGCCTGCTCAGCTTCATCTTCCTCACCAACAGCAAGGCCTTCGGCTCCACCGACCTCACCAGCCACCTCACCCACGCCGTCAACAACATAGCCGAGATATCGACGGTCCTCTTCCGCGACCTCCTTCTTCCCTTCGAGGTCACCAGCATCCTCATCCTCGTCGCCATCCTCGGAGCCGTCGTGCTCGCGCGAAAGGAGCAATAGTATGTGCCTCAACATCTGCTACATTGCCCCCGTCACCGGATCCTCCGCAGCCGCCATCGCCGGTCTTGCTGCAGTCGTAGCTGCCCGCAAAAAGAGAAAGAAGGGAGAGTAGTTCATCGTGAACTTTCTCAACACTCCAAACCGCGGTCCCGAGAGGCTTGTCGCCTTTGGCCCCATTGGCTGTTTCTTCGCCGTGATGCTCGGGCACAACGGACACCTTTCGATGATTCCATTGGCACTCGGTGCCGGATTAGGATTTCTCGGTCTCATGCTCAAATTCGTTCGTCGCGAGATGACAGAGGAGGAGCTTTAATCATGACCGTTCCCATCTCCTACTATCTGGTCCTCGCCGCCATCCTCTTCTCCATTGGCGTCGCCAGCTTCCTCATCAAGCGCAATATCATCACTATCTTCATGTCGATTGAGCTGATGCTCAACGCCGTCAACCTCACCTTCGTCGCCTTCGCGCACATGTGGCACCAGATCACCGGACAGATCTTCGTCTTCTTCGTCATGGTCGTCGCCGCAGCTGAAGCCGCCGTCGGCCTGGCCATCATCATCGCGATCTTCCGCACCCGCCAGACCCTGAACGTCGATCAGGTCAACCTGCTCAAGAACTAAGGACACGAGACTCCAAGATGCCCGCTGACTATCTCTGGCTGATTCCGCTGCTTCCCTTCGCCGGATTCCTCATCAACGGAACCCTCGGCCGGCGTCTGCCCCGCGCCCTCGTCTCCGCCGTCGCTCTCATCCCCACCTTCCTCTCGGCCTGCCTCTGGATCTGGCTCTGGTTCACCATGAAGGCAGACGGCGCCCCCGAGTCCGTCCACTCCGTCGCAACACTCTTCGGAAACTCCTGGATCGCCATCTCCGGCTTCCACGCCGACTTCGCCCTCACCGTCGACCACCTCACGCTCATCATGCTGGGTGTCGTTACCTGCGTCGGCTTTCTCATTCATCTTTATTCGGTCGGTTACATGGCCTACGAAGAGGGCTACTGGCGCTTCTTCGCCTACCTGAACCTGTTCATGTTCTTCATGCTGGTTCTGGTCCTCGCCGCCAACTTCCTCCTCCTCTTCGTCGGCTGGGAGGGCGTCGGTCTCGCCTCCTACCTGCTCATCGGCTTCTACTTCAAGAAGGACTCCGCCGCCAACGCCGGCAAGAAGGCCTTCGTCGTCAACCGCATCGGCGACTTCGGTTTCCTGCTCGCGATGTTCCTCCTCATCGCGCACTTCGGCTCGCTCGACTTCTCCACCGTTTTCGCGTCGATCGCCGCTCATCCTGAATGGCATGGCGGCCCGGCGTTTAGCCTCTTGCACCCGGATCCAAACACTTTCCTCACCGCCATCGCTCTTCTGCTCGTCGTAGGCGCTGCCGGCAAGTCAGCACAGATTCCCCTCTACGTCTGGCTTCCGGACGCGATGGAAGGCCCCACGCCGGTCTCCGCGCTGATTCACGCGGCCACCATGGTCACCGCGGGCATCTACATGGTCGCCCGCACTCACACAATCTTCGATCGCTCCCCCTATGCCCTCGGCGTCGTCGCCATCATCGGCGCTGCCACCGCCATCTTCGCCGCCTGCATCGGCATGGTGCAGCACGATATCAAGCGCGTGCTCGCCTATTCCACCGTCTCGCAGTTGGGCTACATGTTCCTGGCCTGCGGCGTAGGAGCGTACACCGCCGGAATCTTCCACCTTCTCACGCACGCCTTCTTCAAAGCCCTGCTCTTCCTCTCCGCCGGTTCCGTCATTCACGCACTGTCCGGCGAACAGGACATGCGCCTCATGGGCGGTCTGCGCAAGCGCATTCCCGTCACCTTCTGGACGATGACGATGGGCGTCTTCGCCATCTCAGGAATCCCGCCGCTCGCCGGCTTCTTCTCCAAGGACGAGATTCTCTTCCGCGCCTTCGTCTCGCCGAATCCCATCGGAAAGCTGCTCTGGCTCGTCGGGCTCGTCACCGCCGGAATGACTTCGTTCTACATGTTCCGGCTCTGGTTCAAGACCTTCTTCGGTGCAGAGCGCTTCGAGGAACACCACGACGCCCATGGTCACGGAGATCACGGCCACGGCGGTGTCCACGAATCCCCGCTGGTCATGACCCTTCCGCTCATGGTTCTCGCCCTGCTCTCCATCATCGGTGGCTGGGTCGGCGTTCCCGCTGCCCTCGGCGGTCATGACGAGATCGGCGCCTTCCTGGAACCAGTCCTCGCCAACGGCGTGCAGGTCACCGAAGTCGTCAGCCACTCAACCGAGCTCGGCCTCGTCGCCGCCTCCGTTCTCGTCGCTCTCCTCGGCCTCTTCATCGCCTACGTCCTCTACTACAAGAAGCCCGGAACAGCAGCCTCCTACGCGCAACGCTTCCCCGCCCTTTACCGCATCTTCGAGAACAAGTTCTATGTCGACGAGATCTACCAGGCCGTCATTGTTACGCCATTACTCATGTTCTCCCGGCTTATCCTTGGAGGCCTCATCGACGGAGGTCTCGTCAACGGATCCGGATACACCGCCGGTGCTTCCGCTCGCGGCCTCGGCTCGCTTGTCCGCCGGGTCCAGTCCGGCAACATTCGCTCTTACGCCGGCTGGCTCGCGCTTGGCGCCGCCGCCGTCATCGCCGTCATGATCTTCGGCCACTCACTCTGGATGAACTAATTTTGGTTGTCATCCCGTAGGGATCTGCTTTCGTACTAAGGGAAACGATGAACATCGACCACAACATACTGACGATCATCACCTTCGTCCCGCTCGCCGGAGCCATCCTGCTCGCTCTGTTGCCCGACCGCGACCGAATCCAGCAGTGGGGCGCGCTCGCCACCACCCTCATCACCTTCGTCTGCACCCTTCACCTGCCCGCCCACTTCAACTACAGCGCCCCCGCGGATTCCTTCCAGTTCCAGCAGAACCTCTCCTGGATCGCCTCGCCCGCCATTCGTTATCACGTCGGAGTCGATGGCCTCTCCATGTGGCTCATCGTCCTCACCGGCCTGCTCGCTCCGCTCGGCGTCCTCATCTCCTGGCGCGTTATCGACAACCGCCGCCGCCTCTTCTATAGCCTCTTCCTGCTTCAGCAGGTCGCGATGCTCGGCATCTTCGTCTCGCTCGACCTCTTCCTCTACTACGCTTACTGGGAGCTTTCGCTCGTCCCCATGGCGCTGTTGATCGCCGTCTTCGGCCGCACCGAGAACCGCCGCCGCGCCGCCATCAAGTTCTTCCTCTACGCCTTCATCCCCTCGGCCATCCTTCTGGTCGGCATGCTCTGGCTCTACGCCCGCACCGGCACCTTCGACTACCCCCAGCTGGCCCAGATGGCCGCGGCGCACGACATCTCCTCCAGCCCCGCCGCCCTCTGGCTTGCCTCGCTCGCCTTTCTGGTCGCCTTCGCAGTCAAAGTCCCGATCTTCCCACTGCACGGCTGGCTCGCTGACGCCATATCAGAAGCTCCCACTGCTGCCGTCATGGTCATCGCCGGAAAGCTCGGCCTCTACTCCATCCTGCGCTTCTCCTTCGGCATCTTTCCTGGCCAGTCGCACCGGATCGCCCCCCTGATGCTCGCGCTCGGAGCCATCGGCATCGTCTACGGTGCCCTGCTCGCCCTCGTCCAGAAGGACCTCAAAAAACTCGCAGCCTATGGAACCCTCGGCCACGTCAGCGTAGTCATCCTCGGGATCTTCGCTTTCACCGTCTCCGGCATCGACGGCGGCATCTACCAGACCCTCAACGAAGGCATCGGCGGTGGGGCTCTCTTCATGCTTCTCGGCCTGCTCTACGAGCGTTACCGCACCTACGACATGCGCGAGTACGGTGGCCTCGCCGCGCGACTCCCGTGGATCGTCACCATGTTCGTCCTCACGGCACTCTCCGTCGTCGGTCTGCCCATGCTCAACGGCTTCGTCGGCGAGTTCCTCGTCTTCTCAGGAGCCATGCAGTCGACCATCGCCCACCACATCGGCTGGACCGTACTCGCCACGTCGAGCGTCATCCTCACCGCCTCGTACATGCTCTGGATGATCCAGCGTATCTTCTACGGTGAGCTTGGGCGCCGTCCCGAGACTGTCCCCGCAGTCGACCTCACTGCCCGCGAGCATCTGGCTCTCTGGCCTCTGGTCGCGCTCTTCCTCTTCATGGGCATTGCCTCCCCCGTCTGGCTCCGCGCTATCGACACTGCGGGAGCGCGCATCGCCGCCGTCGTCAACCGCAGCCAGGCCGTCACCGTAAACTTTGACGCCTCCTCGCACCCCAGCAAGTCCGCCCAGAGCCCCGAGACCGCACTCAACATGACGACACCCTCCTCCGCGACGAAAGGAGCACAGTAATGTCTCCCAACGTCCTCTCTCTTCTGCCTGAGATCATCCTCACCCTCACCGGCGTCCTCATCATGCTGGCGGAACCGCTCTTCCCACCGGAGCAGACCCGCAAGCCCCTCGGCTGGCTCGCCATTCTCGGCACCCTTGCCGCCGGTCTTGCCAGCTGGTACCAACTCGGCTTCGGAACCATCCACGGCTACTTCGGCACCATTCAGGTCGATGCCTTCTCCGTCTTCTTCCACCTGCTCATCGCGGCCATTGTCCTGGTCACGCTGCTCAGCTCGCTGGACTACTTCGAAGGCCACGCCACTCACGCCGGAGAGTACTTCGCGCTCGTGCTCTTCGGTGCCGTAGGCATGATGCTCATGACCTGCTCGGTCGAGCTCCTCATGGTCTTCGTCGGCCTCGAAATCTCCTCCATCTCCACCTACATCCTGGCCGGCTTCCGTAAGGGCCAGGCCTCCTCCACCGAAGCCTCCATCAAGTACTTCCTCCTCGGCTCCTTCGCCACCGCATTCTTCCTCTATGGAATCGCGCTGGCCTTCGGTTCCACCGGTTCCACCCGCATCGACTCCATCTCGCTCGGCCTCTCCACCACCGCCTCTCCCACCCTCGCGATCCTTGCGCTCGCTCTCATCATCATCGGCATCGGCTTCAAGGTCTCCGCCGCTCCCTTCCACGTCTGGACCCCTGACGTCTACCAGGGCGCTCCCGCCCCTGTCGTCGGCCTCATGTCCACCGCGCCCAAGGCCGCCGCCTTCGCCGTCCTGCTCCGCATTCTCTTCTCCGGCTTCCCCTCCTACGAGCCCCGCTGGGCCTCGCTCATCTGGATCATCGCCGTGCTCTCGATGTTCGTCGGCAACCTGGGAGCCCTGCTTCAGCGCGACGTCAAGCGCATGCTCGCCTATTCGTCGATCGCCCATGCCGGCTACCTGCTCGTCGCCTATACCGCCTTCCCCGCCGATGGAA
>Ga0193717_1000085_pt1 | contig 95005 bp, 89 predicted proteins | sample U2c2metaG_FD_145900 | JGI IMG/M metagenome (GOLD analysis project Ga0193717, IMG submission 145900) | Soil microbial communities from a riparian zone of the East river system, Colorado, United States - U2c2 | ecosystem: Environmental > Terrestrial > Soil > Riparian zone | place: USA: East River... | reverse complement strand
GATGATCTCCGCCTTCTCCCTGTCCGGCTCCGTTTGAAGCCTGAACTCAGCCGATCTGCTGAGCTCGTCGGTCTGGCGAGACAAACTACCCATCTTCGTCGCCGGCCTACTCGCCGGCGCGATGTTCTCCGGTGTCATCACCGGCGCCCTCGGCGGCCTAGCCTCACCACTACCGTCCTGGCTACGGCTCGGAGTACTCGCACCCGCACTGACGGTCATCCTCGCCTTCGAACTGGCCGGCAAACCCCTCTCACTCGTGCAGAACCGCCGGCTGGTCCCACAGACCGTCATCCCGGACAACCAGGTCCGCGGACCGCTGCAGTTCGGCTTCGAAATGGGCACCGGCGTACGGACCTTCGTCCCAACCGCCCTGCCACACGCCCTCATCCTGCTCGTGGTCCTGTTCGGAGGACTAGGCCCCGGACTACTAGCCGGCCTCGGCTTCGGCCTCGGCCGAGCACTGATGCCAACCGCCCGCCAATACAGCGGAGACCCACAAGGCTGGGACAGCGCCATGCTGGGCTCGATGACCCGGATCGGACGCACCAGCGCTGTCGGCTTCCTGCTCTGCCTGGCCGTGCTCTTCCTCCCCTGACCAGATAGGACTCCGCCGTGATCGATGCACTGATCGCCAGCTTCGGCCTGGCGGGCGCCCTGCTTTTGCTACTGGCCGCGTCACGCCGAGCGTCCGGCAACGAAGGTCTGACCGAGGTGGTCAGACAGCACGGCCTGCTGCCTGACCGCCTGGCCCGGCACGCCATGGTCGGGACCCTCTTCGAGGCCGTGATCGGCTCAGCCCTGATCATCGGCTGGCTCTCCGGCAGCAACTGGTTGATCCGGCTCGCCGCCACCGCAGTGGCAGCATGGTTCTTGTTCCTGGCGGTCTACCTGGCCGTCCTCCTGCGCCGCCGCGGGCGAGTGCCCTGCGGATGTCTGGACGACAAGAGTCCGGTGACCCCGGTCAAGGTCATCCGTGCACTGTTGCTCGCAGCAACTGCCGCGTTGCTGGCATCCGGGCTGCCGGCCTACCCAGCCGAACTCGCTCTCCGGCTGCTGTGTGTCGTAGCGGGCGGCTTCATCGTCGTCCTGCTGATCACGGTGGACCGGTTGGCCGAGTTGGTGGACGCACCGGCTAGCGGACACTGATGGCGTAGTCGCCCTTCGGCACGAGTTCACCGATGACCGGTGCGCCGGGAATCTCACCGACGATCAGCAGCCCGCCCGAGGTCTGCGCATCGGCGAGCAGAAGTGCCTCGTCGCCGTCGATCCCACCGAGGTCGCTGTGCGGCGCCACCCAGTCGAGGTTCCTGCGGGTGCCTCCGCTGACGAAGCCGTCGCGCAGTGCGTCCCGGGCACCGTCCAAGTAGGGCACCGCTGCCGCATCGATGACGGCGCTCACACCACTGGCCCGAACCAGCTTGTAAAGATGGCCGAGCAGGCCGAAGCCGGTCACGTCGGTCGCACACTCGACCCCGGCTTCCAGGGCAGCCCGGGAGGCGTCCCGGTTGAGGGCGGTCATCGTGTCGATCGCCTGCTGGAAGACCTCGCCGGTGGACTTGTGCCGGTTGTTCAGCACCCCGAGACCGAGGGGTTTCGTCAGCGACAGCGGCAGGCCGGCCCGGCCGGCGTTGTTGCGCATCAGCCGGTCCGGGTCGGCCAGGCCCGTCACCGCCAGTCCGTACTTCGGTTCCGGGTCGTCGACACTGTGTCCACCGGCGAGATGGCACCCCGCCTCGTGCGCGACGGTCAGTCCACCGCGCAGCACCTCGGCAGCCAGTTCGAGCGGAAGGACATCACGTGGCCAGCCCAGCAGGTTCACCGCCACGACTGGGCGACCACCCATCGCGTAGACGTCGGACAGCGCGTTCGCGGCAGCGATCCGGCCCCAGTCGAACGGGTCGTCGACCACCGGGGTGAAGAAGTCGGTGGTCAGGACAGTCGCCAGACCATCCTGGATGGCAACGACGGCCGCATCGTCACCGTCGTCGAGTCCGACCAGCAGCTCACCCGCCGGATCGGTGATCGGCACCGAGCCGATCAGATCGCCCACGATTCCTTCGAGCTCGCCCGGCGGGATCTTGCAGGCACATCCACCGCCGTGGGCGTACTGCGTGAGGCGCTTGGCCGTCGTCAGTGTCATTCACCGATTCTCCCGCAGCAAAGGTCCGTCCGCCCCGTCACTGATGCAAGAATGTGCCGATGATCCGTGGAGGCGTACTCGGCCTGGTGGCCGGCCCGGTCTTCAACACCGGTGAGCGGCAGTATCTGTCGCTGGCGGGTTCGATTCCCGTCCGCCTCCGCCACCTGACCGGCAGGCGCTGCACTTCGACCGGCCGCCGATGAGTGGAGATCCGCGTCGCCGCATCCCACGCACCGACGACGTACTGGCTGATCCCTTGCTGGCCGAGGCGGTCCGGCTGTTCGGCCGGGAGCGGGTGAAGGCCGTCGTCACCTCCTCGCAGCAGCAGGCCCGCGCGGGCCTGCTGGCGCCCGAGGCGGTGGTCGACGCCGCGCTCGCATCGCTGCAGACCCTTCCTCCGGGTTTCCGCGCGGTGATCAACGCCACCGGTGTCATCGTCCACACCAACCTCGGCCGTGCTGCCTTGTCCACCGCGGCCAGGGCCGCTCTGGTGGAAGCCGCCGGCGCCACCGATGTCGAGTTCGATCTCCAGAGCGGGGAGCGTGCCCGCCGGGGCCGGGGCACCCTGGCCGCGCTGGCCGAGGCTGTGCCGGCCGCCGGCGATGTCCACGTCGTGAACAACAACGCCGCCGCGTTGCTCCTCTGCGCTCTGACGCTTGCCCCGGGCAAGGAAATTGTCCTGAGCCGCGGCGAGATGGTCGAGATCGGCGACGGCTTCAGGATTCCCGAACTGCTCGCCTCGACCGGCTCCGTACTGCGCGAGGTCGGCGCCACGAACCGGACCTCACTGAGCGACTACCGGGACGCGATCGGCCCGGAGACGGGATTCATCCTCAAGGTGCATCCGTCGAACTTCCAGATCACCGGATTCACCTCGGCCGTGGAGGTCGCCGAGCTGACCAAGCTCGGCGTACCGGTCGTGGTGGACATCGGATCGGGACTGCTGACCCCTCATCCGCTGTTGCCCGACGAACCGGACGCGGCCACCGCTCTGCGCGACGGCGCCACCGTCGTCACCGCGAGCGGCGACAAGCTTCTCGGCGGCCCGCAAGCCGGGCTACTGCTGGGCGAGGCGGCTGTCGTCCAACGGCTGCGCCGCCACCCCGCAGCCCGGGCCCTGCGAGTCGACAAGCTCGTCCTCGCGGCACTTGAAGCGACCCTGCGGGGCCCTGTACCACCGGTCAGGCAGGCGCTGGACACCCCGGCGGATCAGCTCCGCGCGCGGGCGGATCGCCTGGCGGCGGCGCTGTCGGCGCAACAAATCGATGCCGCGGTCGTGCCGTCCCGCTCGACCATCGGTGGGGGCTCGGCGCCCGGCGTCGACCTGCCGAGCTGGGCGATCAGCCTGCCTTCCGGTTACGCCGTCGCGCTGCGCACTGCAGCCACAGCGGTGGTCGGCCGGGTCGCCGAAGGCCGCTGCCTGCTCGACCTGCGCACGGTCGATCCGGACGACGACGACCGGCTGCTGGCCGGCGTGGCAAAGGTCCACGACACATGCACGTGATCGCCACGGCTGGGCATGTGGACCACGGGAAGTCGACGCTGGTCCGGGCGCTGACCGGGATGGAGCCGGACCGGTGGGCCGAGGAACGCCGCCGTGGACTGACCATCGACCTCGGCTTCGCCTGGACCAGGCTGCCGACCGGTGAGCGGATCGCGTTCGTCGACGTACCGGGTCACGAACGCTTCGTCGCCTCCATGCTCGCCGGGGTCGGCCCGGTGCCGGCGGTGCTGTTGATCGTCGCCGCCACCGAAGGCTGGATGCCACAGTCGGCCGAGCACCTGGCCGCACTCGACGCGTTCGGCGTCCGCGACGGGCTGCTCGTCATCACCAAGTCCGATCTCGCCGACCCCGAGCCGGCCCGGGCCGAGGGCCTCGACCGGCTCGCGGGCACCAGCCTGGCCGGCCTGCCATCGATCGCGGTCAGTGCGCACACCGGCGCCGGGCTCGACGCGCTCCGCGGCGAGCTCGCGGCGCTCACCAAGCGACTGGCCGAACCCGCAGCCGACGAGGACGTGCGCCTGTGGGTCGACCGCGCCTTCACCATCAAGGGCGCCGGCACCGTCGTCACCGGGACCCTCGGCGGCGGCACTCTGTGCCCCGGGGACGAGCTCACCACCCAGACCGGTACGCCGGTACGCATCCGCGGCCTCCAAACGCTGGCCGAGGACACGCACCAGGTGACCCCGGTCGCCAGGGTGGCGATCAACCTCCGCCGGGTCGAACGGCAGACCGTCGGGCGGGGAACCGCACTGCTGACACCTGGCGCCTGGCGATCCACCGACGTCGTCGACGTCCAGCTGGTTCGCGACGCTCCGAACTCGGGAAATCTGGTCTTCCACCTCGGATCCGCGGCGGTCGCGACCCACCTCCGTCCCCTGGGCAACGGATTCGCCCGCCTCACCTTGAACAAGCCCCTCCCCCTCCGCGTCGGGGACCGCGGCCTGCTGCGAGACCCTTCGCAACGGCACATCACCGGTGCCGTGATCCTGGCGGTGCGCCCACCGGCACTGGCCCGTCGGGGTGCTGCGCAGGCGCGGTCGATGGAGCTTGCGGCTGTCGCCGACGCTCCCCGGCGACTCGGTACGGCGCTCCGACTGCGCGACCGTGGTTTCGCCCATACGACCGACCTTCGAGCGGAGGGTCTACTGCCGGATCGCGAACCGATCCAGGACGGCTGGTACGCAGACAAGGCCGCCTGGAAATCGTGCGTCGAACAAGCCGCCGAGGAGCTCGCCGGCTGGATCCGGGATCACCCTGCGGCGACTGGCATACCTGCGGACGCGCTCCGGCAGCGACTCGGCCTGCCCGCCCAGGAACTGCTGGGAGGCGTGCTGGAGTCAGCCGGCCTCGAGGTCAGCGACGGCCTCGTCCACCGCAAAGGAGCTGCGGACGTGCTGCCGCCCGCCACAGCCGACGCCGTACGGGCAATCGAAGCCGAGCTGGTCGATGCGCCGTTCCAGGCACCGTCGGCCGATCGCCTCGCGGAACTCGGCGCCGGCCACCAAGAGCTCGCCGCCGCGGTTCGGACCGGCCGGCTGGTCCAGCTCGCGCCCGGGGTGGTCCTCCGCGCCGACGCGATCGGGCACGCCGAGCAGATCCTCGCCGGACTGCCGACCCCGTTCTCCGTCGCCGAGGCGAGGATGGCACTCGACACCAGCCGCCGGGTCGCCGTACCGCTGCTCGAACTCCTCGACCGTCGAGGCACCACCACCCGCCTCCCCGACGGAACCCGCACCAACACACAACGTCCGAAGAACCTTGGCCTATAGCGCAAGGTCCTTCGGACGCAACGAGCGTCGCCGTTACTTCCAGGCGCGGCGTTTTGAGGCGGCGGGTTTGATGGGAGTTGTGGACTCCCAGACGCGGCGCCAGCGGGCGGCATCAGGTCCGGTCTGCGCCGGCGAGGTGCCGGCTGCTACGCGGCGGCGGGCTTCCCACCACGTGGTCGCTTCCTCGTCGAGGAGGGCGGACACCGCCGCGGAGATGCGGGGAGCGAACTCGCGGGGGGTCTCCCCCTCGAGCGGGTAGATCGGATCGCCATACCGTACGGCGACCGTCGGACGCCCGGGCACGGGCCAACCCCGGCCTCGCGGCATCGCGGCGAACGAGCCCTTGATGCCGACCGGGATGACCGGTACGCCGTGCTCGACGGCGATGTACGCCGCGCCCATCCGGAATCGTTCCATCCACCCGTCGGGTGACCGGGTGCCTTCGGGGAAGACGACCACGTTCCAGCCGTCCTCGAGCAGGTCGCCCGGGGTCTGGCTGAGCTTGCCGCCGCGCCGCTCGATCGGGAACGTGTTGAACATGATCGCCGAGGCGGTAGCCCGCCACCACGTGTCGAAGAAGTAGTCGGCCGCGGCGGCGACAGCGGTCTTGCGGCGCATCGCGTCCGGCAGCGTGCAGAGCACCAGCGGCGTGTCCAGGTGCGACGAGTGGTTCGCCACGATGACCGCCGGCCCGTGCACCTTGGTCAGCGAGTCCAGCCCGCTCACCTGGGGGTTCACCTCGTACCGCATGACCGAGTTGAGCGCGCCCTTCAGCAGCACCTCGCGGACCGCGATCGCCGCCGGCGTACGGGCCCACTTGGTCGGGAACACGGTCGTCTCGCGAGGGATCACGTACGGCTCGGCCGACCGCGGCACCTGCGGGCGGCGGCCCCAGCGCCAGCCGCGCGCGACCTGCTGGACGTCGCGCACGGTGTCCCGGCTGAACTTCACCAGATTCGTGCCCATCAGCGAACGTCCGCGAGCAGGTGCGGGGGGTTGTGCAGGTAGGTGATGGACGGCGACCGGCCGACCGAGTGGCTCACCATCTCCAGCGCGTCCTGCAGCGTCGACGCGGACCGGAAGCCCATCCGCTCGACCGTCTTCCGGTTGCCGCCGACCCAGACGATGTCGCCGCAGTGGTCCAGCGCGTGGGAGATCCAATACCACATGTAGAACGGGTGCACACCGTGGTACGCGTACGACGTCCGGTACAGGTGGATGTACCACGGGTCCTCGGCGTACTGCTTCTCGAACTTCGCCTCGATGGTGGCCGGGTCGGTCGACTCCGACAGCACCTCCTCGAAGAAGTCCACGTACGACGGGTGGTGCAACTGGCTGAACTCGTAGTCCACCGGGTGGTACAGGATCACCGCGCCGTCCTTACGGACCACGGGGCTGCCCCGGTACGAGTTGAAGTAGTAGCCCAGGCCCATGCAGGCGGCCAGGATCGGGTTCATCACCGAGTTCACGTTGTACGGGCCGATGAACGGCACACCCATGATCGCCACATCGGACTGGCCCTGCACCTCGACCAGGTGCTGGCGGTGCACGTTCTCCAGGGTCTTGTCGTGCACCGGCTCGATCTTGCCGGCGTGGATCCCGGTCAGTCCGTAGTTCGACCGGACGTCGGTGAAGATCTTGTGCCGCATCTTGGCCGGGGCCAGGTCGAGGCCGCGCTTGGTCGCGAGCATCGAGGCCTGGTCCTTGATCGACCACTCCCACTCGCGCTTCTGCAGGAACTCCAGCGGACCGCCGAAGATGTCGTTGTTCAGCGACGTCTCGATCTGGAACACCTTGACGTGCTCGGTGAGCACCGAGCCCATCCGCCAGGCCGACTCGTGCATCTTCGAGGCCTTGTGGTCCATGAACGACCGCGAGTGGATCATCGTGTGGCTGTTGTGGTGGTGCTTCAGCGACTTGTACGACGCCAGCCCGATCGACGTCGACTTGTGGCCGCCGTCCATCGCCACCAGGTTCACGTTCACGTAGACCAGCAGGTCGGACTCGGCCGCCCGCTTGGAGATCTCGACGTCCTCGCCGTGCTTGGTCTGACCGAGATGGGTCAGGTTCGCGGCGTCCTCGGCGTCGAAGTTGTAGAGCTTGCCGTCGGGGAAGAACGACCGGAAGACCCGCTCGCCGACGATGTCGCGGAGCTCGTTCGGGGTCAGCCGGCGGTGCAGCGCGTTGGCCGAGATCAGCTCCACGTCGTCGACGCCCGCGTCGGCGGCCATCGTCAGCACGGCCTCGATGATGCGCTGCCGGATGTCCGGCTTCTTCATCGGCGGCAGCGGGATGGAGATGTCGTCGAAGGCGATCGTCAGCCGCATCCCGGCGAACAGCAGCTCCGGCAGCGGCTCGGACTCGAGCGGGTTCAGCAGCGCGTTCTGGATCGCCTCCTCCACGTCGCGGACCGGCGGCAGCGCCTCCGGCGGGTAGATCACCCGGGTGCCGAGCGGGAACCGCTCCAGCTTGAATCCCTCACCGTTGTGCACGAGCAGCGGCGGCGTCCGGTCGTCCACCTCAAGCACAAACCCTGGCCGAGCCATGTCAGAACCTCTCTCGTCGTACGTTCAGCGAGCTCGTCATGAAGCCCTCACATCAAAAGCGACCTTCACGGTGCCCAGGCGGCCCGCGGACTGCGCGTGGTCGAGCGCCTCGCGCCACCGGTAGAGCGGATAACGAGCCCCGACTATCCCGTCCAGTGGGGCCTTCGCGGCGATGTCCAGTGCGGTCTCGAAGGCGGGCCGGTCGTTCGGCTCCTCCCGCGAGGACGCGTACGTCCCGGTCAGCTCCAGCTCACGGAACCACACCGGCGACAGGTCGGCACCGGTGGACGGCATGCCCGAGAGCACGACGCGACCACCGGCCTTGGTGACCCGCAGTACGGTGTCGATCGAGTCCTTGCTGCCGACCGCGTCCACGGCGATGTCGACGCCGCCGAGCAGGAACTCCCGGCCCATCTGCGGCTTCAGCCGGAACGCACCGGTTGCCCGGCGTACGCCGCGGAAGACCTCGTCCGGCGCGACCACATCGCTGGCGCCGAAGGCCCGGGCGAGTTCGCGCTGCTTGGCGTGCTTGGCGACCACGGTGATCCGGCCGGCCTGGGTGAGCTCGCGCAACGCCAACGTCGCGAACAGTCCGACCGCTCCTGCACCGCTGACGAGCACCGACTGGCCCGGCTCCACCTTCGCCCGCAAGGCCATGTGCACCGCGCAGGCCAGCGGCTCGGTGAGCACAGCCCGCTCGTCCGAAAGACCATCCGGTACGGCGTACAGCTGGCTCCGGTGGGCAACCATCACGTTGCCCCAGCCGCCACCCGTGTCCTGGCAGAAGCCGGTCTGCAGACCGGGCGCGACATGGCCGACCGTGATCCGGTCGCACCGGTTGGTGTTGCCCGACGCGCAGCCGTCGCACGGCTCGACGCCACGGGCTGCACAGGTGAGCACGGAGTCCATCACGACCCGGGTGCCCTTGGGCAGGTCCTCGCAGTCTTCGAGCAGTTCGCCGACGATCTCGTGGCCGGGGACGAACGGCATCGACACCATCGCGGAGAAGTACAGCTTGGTGTGACCGGTGACCATGCCGAGGTCGGAGCCGCAGATGCCGGACAGGATCGGGCGGATCCGCGCCCAGCCGTCCTTGTCCGACTTCGGCTCGTTGATGGTGACGAGGCGCAGCGGTGCCGCCGGACCGGTCAGGATGCCGGGGATCCGGCCGCCGACCGCCTTGGCCGCCAGGTACTTGGCCGGCGACCGGTACATCTCGAGTGCGAGCATCATCGGGCCATCCCTCCAGAACGCTGTACTCCCGGGATTTCCAGACGCGAGGAGGTGGACGGGGTCTTCCAGTCGACGATCTGCCAGCGCGCGGCCCGGGCGGCCCGGAACAGCGGCACGTCCGGCGACACCGCGACCGGATTGCCGACCGTCGTGAGCATCGGCAGATCCGAGTGGCTGTCGGCGTAGGCGTACGACCGGGACAGGTCGATCGACGTACCGCGAGCGCGGTGCTTGATCCACGCTGCCCGGGACTCGCCGACGAGTGGTGGTCCGGACAGGAAGCCGGTGCAGCGACCGCGGTCGTCGACAGCCAGCTCCGCCGCGACGATCTCGTCGAACAGCGGCTCCAGCGGCCTGGTCAGCGGCCGGACCGCACCGGTGATCAGGATCGTCCGGTGGCCCGCCGCCTTGTGCTCGCGGATCCGTCGGACGGCCGCGCCGCTGAGGCGTTCCAGTACGTGCTCGGCGAGCAGTTCGTCGACGATCCGGTTCAGCTCTTCCAGGTCGGCGCCTTCGTAGCGACGGTAGATCGTCCGCAGGAAGGTGCCGCGGTCCTTGCGCTCGGCCGAAATCAGCTTCGGCAGCTTGCGGAGCATCGCGCCGATCTCGCCGGCCCGCTGGTGGCTGTCGAGCTCCGGCAGCCGCATCCACAGGTAGGTCTCGATCACGTTCGACGACAGCAGCGTGCCGTCCATGTCGAACGCCGCGATGATCTCGGCGTCGTCAGACGGCTCCACCCTCTTCAAGGTGCCAGCGGACTCGGCCAGCGCCTTGTTCCGCTTCTTCCGTACTACGTCCAGCCGGCGCAGCGAGTCCGTCACGCTCGGGCAATGCACTTCCTGCAGGTAGTGCTGCCAGTCGACGATCGAGGTGTCGCACCAGAACTTCTCCCGGTCGTCCCCCTCGAGCGCGTTGTGCAGGGCGAGCACGTTGTCGTCGATGAACTGCAGTTCCGCCTGCGCGTACTCGGAGTACAGGTCCATGTAGCGGCGGAGGAAGTCGAGGCGGCGCTTCTGGACGTCGAGTTCCCGCGCGTACTTGCGGACCCGTTCGCTCCGCGGCACCGTCGTGATGATCCGGTCGGCGACCTTGTGCGCCTTCTCGCCGTACCGCAGCATGCTCTCGACCGAGTCGCCGCCGGGGAACTTCCAGACCGGCAGCCGGACGGCGCCCCGCTCGCCCAGGTCGAACGGGTGCTTGGAGAAGTACGCGCGCACGCCGGCGTACAACTGCTCGAAGGTCAACGGGTTCCGGGCGCCGGAACTGACGTGGTAGTACTCCGGCTTCGACAGCTCCGGCTCGGTCGCCATCACCGCGCAGATCGCGCCGACCACGTGGTCGACCGGGATGATCTCGACCACCGAGTCCGGGCTGGCCGGGAACTCCGGCAGCTCGCCGCGGCCGTACGCCAGGATCAGCGGCTCGGCCATCTTGAAGCCCTCGATCCAGCCCGGGTGCGGGCTCTGCACCGCGGACTCGATGATGGCCGGCCGGACGATCGAGGTCGGCAGCCTGGCCGCGAACTCCTCGACTACCCGCTCGCCGAGCGCCTTGGTGAACGTGTAGCAGTCGGTCCAGCCGAGGCTGCGGGCCCGCTCGGTGCCGGTCTCGACCAGCTTCTTCGCGACCCACTCGGTACGCCGACGCTCGGTGTCGGCCGCCGCGGTCAGGTGACCGGCCCGGCGGTGCAGCTTCTCCGACTCCTTGCGGAACTTGATCAGCATCGCGGCGCTGCGCGACGTCTCCTCGATCCGGGCCTTCATCGCCATCCCGGCCTCCGCCTCGGTCCGCCAGTCGACGTTGTGGTCGACCGGGGCCTCGGGGATCGCGCCGCGGCGGCGGCCGGCGGTGTAGGCGGTGGAGATGTGGACGTAATGGACCTCGCGGCCCGTTTCGACGATCCGCTCGAGGAGGCTCTTCGTGCCGAGAACGTTGGTGGTGAACGCCTCGTGGATCGGCGGGTCGAAGCTCACGTCACCGGCGCAGTGCACGACGATGTCGAGATCCTTCGGCAACTCCGGTACGGCGGACAGGTCGCCCTCGACGACCTCGACCCGGGCGGCGGTCAGCGCGTCCGCGTCGGCGTACGGGGTGCCCTCGCCGTAGAACGGCTTGAAGATGTCCTTCTTCAGCATCTGGGCCATCCGGGCGGTGCCGGTGAGCGAGCCCTTCGGCCGGATGATCGCGACCACGGTGGTGTCCGGCAGCTCGCCGATCATCCGGTGCAGCAGGGCCTCACCGACGAATCCGGTGACACCGGTGACCAGGACCTTCTTGCCTGCCAGCTTGTCGGCAAGACTCACTTGTCGCCTCCACGGGTGAGTTCGAGTGCCTCGGTCAGGGTGAACGCGCCGGCGTACAGGGCCTTGCCGACGATGACGCCCTCGACGCCCTCACTCACCAGAGTGCTGAGGGCGCGCAAATCCTCCAGGCTGGAGACGCCGCCGGAGGCGATGATCGGCTTGTCGGTGCGCGCGCAGAGATCGCGGTACAGGTCGAGGTTCGGCCCTTGGAGCATGCCGTCCTTCGTCACGTCGGTGACGACGTACCGCTCGCAACCGGCGGCTTCGAGCCGCTCGAGCACCTCGTAGAGGTCGCCGCCCTCCTTGGTCCAGCCGCGGGCCGCCAGCGTGCGGCCGCGCACGTCCAGGCCGATCGCGATCCGGTCGCCGTAGGTGTTGATGATCCGGTCGCACCACTCCGGGTCTTCCAGTGCGGCCGTGCCGATGTTGACCCGGCGCGCGCCCGTGTCGAGCGCCGCCTTGAGCGAGTCGTCGTCGCGGATCCCGCCGGACAGTTCCACCTGGACGTCGAGCTTGCCGGTCACGTCGGCGAGTAGTTCGCGGTTGCTGCCGCGCCCGAAGGCGGCGTCCAGGTCGACCAGGTGGATCCACTCCGCCCCGGCGTCCTGCCAGGCCAGCGCGGCGGCCAGCGGGTCGCCGTACGAGGTCTCACTGCCGGCTTCACCCTGCACCAGCCGAACAGCCTGCCCATCCGCCACATCCACGGCAGGAAGCAGCACCAGGTTCCCGGACCGGGGTGGTGGGGTGGCGGAAGAGTCGGGCCCGGACCGGGGCGGTGGGGTGGGGGAAGAGTCGGGCCCAGACCGGGGCGGTGGGGTGGGGGATGAGTCGGGCAGAGCCATGGGCCACACCCTAGATGCCCAAGAAGGCTCGCCCGTAACCAGCTTCCCCGCTGAGTCGTTGAGATCCAATCTGTCTCAGCAATACCAGCACGACAACTGGTCTGCCCTTGGTGACGGCCGGTCTACGCTCTGTTCGATGGTCACTCTCGAAGAACTGTCGAGCGATCCGCACCCCGTGCTGGCTGAGCTCCGGCCGGTCGGCTGGGTGGACGCGTTGGGCGGCTGGGTGGTGAGCAGTCGCGAGTTGGCGCTGCGGGTGATGCGCGATCCTTCGACCTTCACCGTGGACGATCCGCGCTTCTCCACCGCCCAGGTTGTCGGCCCTTCGATGCTCTCCCTCGACGACTCCGCACACGCCGAGCACCGGGCGCCGTTCGAGCACCCCTTCAGCCTGGCCCAGACCCGGGCCCGCTTCACCACCTTCGTCGAGGAGGAGACCGATCGCCTGCTCTCCTCGATTCGCCAGCTCGGCTCGGCCGACCTCCGCCGTACCGTCGCGGGCCCGCTGTCTGTTGCGGTGGTCGCCTACTCGCTCGGACTGCCGCCGACCTCGGCCGCGACCGTGCTCGAGTGGTACGAGGCAATCTCGACCTCCGTCACCGGCGTCTCCGCGGGTCATCCGGTCACCGCCGAAGGTGCCGCCGCCTTCGCGCTGCTCCACAAACATGTTGCCGGTGGCATCGATCGGTCCGACTCGCTGATCGCGGAAGCAGCTCACGCGGGGCTCGACACGGATGACGTGGTGGCGAACGCCGCAGTACTGATGTTCGGCGGCATCGAGACGACCGAGGGCATGATCACCAACGCCCTCTGGCACCTGCTCACCAATCGTTCGCAACTCGGCCTCGTCCTCGCCGACCCCACCCTGCTGCCGAACGCGATCGAGGAATCCCTCCGCCTCGAACCAGCCGCCGCCGTGGTCGACCGCTATGCCACCCGAGACGCCGAACTGGCCGGCGCCACCATCCGCCGGGGCGACCTTGTCACCGTCTCCCTCGCCGGCGCCGGCCGAGACCCGGAGGTCTTCCCCGATCCCGACAGCTACGACGTACGCCGGTCCAACGCGCGCCGCCATCTCGCCTTCGCCAGCGGTCCACACATCTGCCTCGGCATGCACCTCGCCCGCCTGGAGGCCGTCACCGCCCTGACCGCACTCCTCCAACTCCCCGACCTCAAGCTGGCCGCCGGCTCTCCCCCACCCCACGGCCTCGTCTTCCGCAAACCCCCAGCCGTCAACGCGACCTGGACGCTCTAAGGGCACCGAAGAATCAGCAGGCCCGCCGGAAACGCGGGCACCTCCCGGTCGGGATCGGCGACCGCATCACGCTCGAACTCCGCGAACCCGGCCTCCATCTCCTCCGGCGCAAGGTGCTCGAAGGTCGAGATCGCCCGAAGCTTAAGCCGTTCGTACGTCGCCCGCACGGTGCGCGGCTCCGTCACGTCGACCCAGACCGGCTCCGGATCGGCGACCAGCCCGGCCTGCTCTACCAGGGCGCGGACCTGTTCGAGCGGCAGATACATCTCGGCATCCACCTGACGCGCGGACGGAAAGTACCGGTACCACCAGAGATCCGGCATCAGGTCGCCCAACTGTGTCCGGAGCAACACGATCCCTCCAGGTCGCAGTACCCGCCTGAGCTCACGAAGCGCCTGCAGTTGATCGACGAAGTGGTGGAACGACAAGAACAGCAGCGCCAGGTCGCACGAATCATCAGGCAGCGGAATCGCCTCAGCTGCCCCTTCGAGGTAGGTCACGTCGGGATGTGCAGCCGCGCCGACCGCGATCTCCAGCATGCGCGCCGAGGGTTCGACACCGTAGACAGGTCCACCGAACGTCTCAGCCAGCGCCGGCGTGAACCGCCCGATCCCGCACCCCAGATCCAGCACCGCGAGCGGCCGCTCGGTCGGCGCATGCCCGGTGAACGCTCCCATCCACTCCCCCAGCGCCGCGGAGGTCAACCGCCGCCCCTCGGCGTAAACCCGATGCAACCGCTCGTCGTAATCCACCATGGTCCCGACCTTAGGCTCAGCCGGGCTCAGCCGCGGGAGTGATCAGGTGCGCGAGGGGAGGCCGTCGGGGGTGAGAACGATGGTGGCGCCTGCTTCGGCGGCGGTCTGGATCATGCGGAGGTTGGCCAGAGCCGGGTGGTCGTCGAGGAGCTTGGCGCTGTTGGCCAGGGACCGGAGTGCGGCCGACTCGCCACGCGCGCGCTCGAGGACAGCACGACCACGCTGACGTTCGAGGGCAGTTTCGGCCAGCGCCGCACGAAGCTCGCCAACCAGCACAAAGTCCCGTACTGCGGCGCCGAGAACGGTGATCCCGAGGTTTGCCACCTCATCGCCCACCGGTCCGGCCAGCTCGTCCGTCACTGCGGCGCGGCCTTCCGGGCGGAGCAGTTCGTCCAACTCCCGCTTGCCGACCGCGTCCCGCACGGCGAGCTGGAGAGCCACATGCAGCAGCTCGGTGGGAGCCTCGGCGCGCTCGATGTAGGCCCGGACGTCGTTGATCTGCCACCGGACGACCGCTGTGACGCGCAAGGTCACACCATCGGAGGTAAAGATGTCCTGGCCTGCGACAGTGAGCTGCTGCAGGCGCATGTCGACCAGTTCGCGCTTCACCCGCCAGGGCTTGCGCACGCTGTGGCGACCTGGTTCAAGCTCCGCCTCGAAGACGCCGTCGCGATAAACCACGACGCGCTCGTGCGCCTGCACGGTGACCTTGGCCATCCTCTGTTCCCCCTCGCTGATTCGATCGGCACCCGTCGCACTCGATCCGGCCCGGCACCCACCCCGGGCGGCGGCGGAGGAGCCGGCTCTGGACGAGCAGCCGGGCCTGCAGAGCCGTCGTACGGGATCTGTGGGTGCCGGGACAGACCATCGAGTCCTGAGCTCTGTCCGTTGCAAAGCGGCGCCGATGCACCGCACCAGGTACAACACGCAGAACAGTTCCGGCAGAGCCGGTACCCGCTGCTGATCTGGCCGTGCGTCACACAGTGTGACCTCTCCTCGGCCCCCACCGCAAACGAATTCCTCTCCAGCTCGCGCCGGCTGCGACTATCGCCTGCCACTAGGTTCAGTTCTTCCTGAAAGCCCCGGTGGACCGCTGGCCTTGGTCATGTCGCCGGGGCCACCTCTTTCCAACCCATCTCTGCGCGCGACCAAGTAATGTCGTTGACGAAGACCCCGGAACGGTCCCTGGTAGTTCGCTTGCGAGCAGGCCAAACCGCCGGGGTTTTGACGTGAGGGGTGCACTCCACCGGAGTGCACCCCTCGTTTGTTGTCAGCGGTTGGTCAGCTGCGGACGACGGTGACCAGGTGGTTGACGATTTCTTCTACACCGATGTTGGTGCTGGTGCCGGAGCGGCGGTCCTTGACTTCGATGGTGCCTTCGGCCAGGCCCTTGCCGACGACGGCGATGGTGGGGACGCCGAGGAGTTCGGCGTCCTTGAACTTCACGCCGGGTGAGACCTTCTCGCGGTCGTCGTAGAGCACGGTGAGGCCGCGGGACTCCAGCTCGGCGGCGATCGAGGCCGCCTTCTCGAACAGCGCGGCATCCTTGCCGGTGGCAACCAGATGGACGTCGGCAGGCGAGAGCTCGCGGGGCCAGATCAGGCCCAGCTCGTCGTGGTTGCCCTCGGCGACCGCGGCGACCGCCCGGGTCACGCCGACGCCGTACGAGCCCATCGTGACGGTGACCAGTTTGCCGTTCTGGTCCAGCACCTTGAGATCCAGCGCCTCGGCGTACTTCTTGCCGAGCTGGAAGATGTGCCCCATCTCGATGCCGCGGGCGGACGACAGCGGACCGCTACCGTCCGGCGCCTCGTCGCCGTCACGCACCTCGGCGGCCTGGATCGTGCCGTCGGCTTGGAAGTCACGGCCGTACACCAGGTTGAGCACGTGGAAACCGGCCTTGTCCGCACCGGTCACCCACGCGGATCCCTCGGCCACGCGGGGATCCAGCAGGTACCGGATGCCCGAGGCGTTGTCCTTGCCGAGCACGCCCGGACCGATGTACCCCTTCGCGAGCGACGGGTTCTTCTCGAAGTCGGACTCCTCGAACGCCTCCACCTCGGCCGGCTCTACCTGCGCGCCGAGCCGCTTCTCGTCGATCGCCCGGTCCCCCGGTACGCCGATCGCCAGCGGCTCGCGGGATCCGTCCGGGTGCACCAGCATCACCAGCACGTTCTTCAGCGTGTCCGCAGCGGTCCACTCGCGACCGTCGGTGCGGGCGTGCTTCGCGTTCAGCGTCTCGACCAGGGTGTCGATGGTCGGCGTGTCCGGGGTGTCGACCACCTCGGCCGCGGGCACGGCCGACGCGTCCACCGGCGCCCCCTGCGGAACCACCACGGCCTCGACATTCGCGGCATACCCGCCCGGTGAGCGGACGAAGGTGTCCTCACCGTTCTCCGCGACGGCGAGGAACTCCTCCGAGGCCGAGCCGCCCATCGCGCCCGACATCGCCTGCACGATCACGTAGTCGAACCCGAGCCGGTCGAAGATCTTGATGTACGCCTTCCGGTGCAGGTCGTACGACGACTGCAACCCCACCTCGTCCACGTCGAACGAGTAGGAATCCTTCATCACGAACTCGCGCCCACGCAGGACGCCGGCCCGCGGGCGCGCCTCGTCGCGGTACTTGTTCTGGATCTGGTAGATCGACAGCGGCAGATCCTTGTACGACGAGTAGAGGTCCTTCACGAGCAGCGTGAACATCTCTTCGTGGGTCGGGCCGAGCAGCATGTCGGCGCCCTTGCGGTCCTTCAGGCGGAAGACGTTCGGCCCGTACTCGGTCCAGCGGCCGGTCGCCTCGTAGGGCTCGCGGGGCAGCAGCGCCGGGAAGACCAGCTCCTGCGCGCCGATCGCGTTCATCTCCTCACGGACGATGGTCTCGACGTTGCGCAGCACCCTCAGCCCCAGCGGCAGCCAGGTGTAAATCCCCGGGGCGGCACGGCGGATGTATCCCGCGCGCACCAGCAACCGGTGGCTCGGGACCTCCGCGTCCGCCGGGTCCTCGCGAAGGGTGCGAAGGAACAGCGACGACATGCGCAGAATCACGAGAGTCTCCAAGCAATAACAGACGAGATGGACAAACAACTGACGGCAAAGAGGATATCCGCCCACCGCCAGTCCTCTCACCACTTTTCCACAGGCCCGGTATCGGGACCCGCCGTGGTCCCTCGCGGGTGGGGTCAGGGGGTTTCGCGGGAGGCCTTGAGTGCGGTGCGGATGAGGGGGAGCTGGAGTGGGAGGCGGGCGAAGGCGATCGTCTTGGCGCGAGGTGAGCCTTTGCGGTTGAGGTCCAGGGCCATCTGGACGTTCGCCGGAAAGATGGCGACCAGGAGGGCAGCGCTGGTCAGACCTGCGAGCCGGCGGCTCCGGGGATGGAGGAGACCGGCGGCGCAGGCGAGTTCGGCCGCACCGGAGGCATAGACAAGCTTCTTCTTCGCGGGAAGTTGGTGCGGCACGATCCGCTCGTACGGTTCCGGCTTGGCGAAGTGGAGCACGCCGGAAACGGCGAACAGTGCTGCCAGGCCAGTCGTGCTCCTACTTCGCTTGGTCATGAAGAAGACTTTATAGGACCTGTTACCCGGTGGTAGGTAGGCGGGATCAGGGAAGGGGTCCGTAAGGGGCTGCGGCGGCTTTGGCGGCGTAGAGGAAGGCCGGTTTGTTCTTGGGCCAGAAGGTGGAGTCCATGCAGGAGTAGGCCGGGAAGAAGCCACCGCAGGTGCCGGAGTTCGGGCCCACTTCGAAGGTGAAGGAGGGCACTCCTCGAGTGCCGTAGAGCCAGTCGTCGGTCGCGCCGGGGGCGAAGTAGCCGACGCCGCCGTCCCCAGTGCTGACGGGGTACGAGTTGAAGGCGCCCATCTTATTGCCCAGAGCAACCAATGCCGTACGGTCGGGAGCCGGTGTGTTGGTGTAGCCGTACGGCGCGAGGATGTCGTTGCCGTAGCTGTGCAAGGTGATGAAGATCCCCGTCGTACCGGGCTTGGCCGGATCGCCGACCGGGCCCTTGGTGTCGGGGAAGACCTTGTCGAGCAGGCCCTCGATCGCCACCGTCTCCGGTTCCGAGACCGCCTTCGCGCCCGGATAGGTCTCCTCACACGGACCGCCCTGCTCCACGTCCCACTGGAAGTCCGAGTTCCGGTTGAGATCGACCCCTGCGTCCGCCGCCGGGCAACCACCCGCGGCGTTGTCGACGTTCTTCCGCTGCATCACCGGCCGCGACGGCGACGAGGCGACCACATCCACCCCGTCCGGGTTCGCGATCGGGATAACCCATAGTTCGCGAGTGTCCACCAGGGAGGTGATCTCCGGGTCCTTCCCGTACGACGAGACCAGCAGATCGATCCATCGGTATGCGAGCTCACCCGTCGACAACTCGCGCGCGTGGATCTGCGTGTGCAGGACGAACTTCGCCTTCTTCCCCGTGCTGTTCAGCGCGCAGTCGCCCGCCGCCAGCTTGGTGATGCACAGCGCCTGGATGTCGTGACCACCCTGGCCCTTCGTCTTCTTCCAGGAATCACCGATGTCGTACAGCTTCACGAGATCCGGGTGTGCGGCTGCGACCGCGGCATTGTGCTGCTCATGACCGACGACGGTGTGATAGCCGCCGTAGTACGTAGTACCGGCAGCGTCCGAGGCGACGCGGACGACCGGTTGATAGACGTTGCCGCTCTTGCCGAGCACCACGCCGCGGGCGCGCAGGCGGTCGACCTCGGCCGGCGTCGCGACCACGAGGGGTCGGGAGCCGTGCCCATGGCTGATGTCGTAGCCGTCGCGGACCAGGTCGGCGACGGTGGTTCCGGCGGGCAGTTTCATCGTGTAATACGACGGCTCGGCGTCGGCGGAGGCGGATGCTGGCGCGGGAGCCGGTGCGGCCGAACTCCCCGGGGCGAATCCGGTGACGGCGACAGCGACGGCGGCCAGGCAGGCCAGTGAGACTGCGACTTTTCGCATTGTGTTCCTTCCGCGGCGCGGGGCGGCGCTGCGGAACAGCAAACCTCACCAGCGGTCACCGCACCATCACAATGAGCGCTCAGCCTCAGAACAGGATCGTCGCGAACGTCTCGATCGTGCGGAACCCGACTCGCTCGTACGCCGCTCTGGCGGGCGTGTTGAACGCGTTCACATAGAGAGTCACCACCGGGGAGATCTGCCGAGCGAGCTCAACCACTGCGGCCATACCGGGCGCGGCCAATCCCTCACCGCGGCGCTCCGGATCGACCCAGACGCCCTGGATCTGGCAGACCCCGGTCCCCACCGATCCGACCTCCGCCTTGAAGACGACCTTGCCGTCCTCGATCCGCGCGAACGCCCGGCCGGCCCGGATCAGCTCGGCCACTCGCGACCGGTAGAACGAGCCGTCCGGACCCGTCTGCGGCGGCACCCCGACCTCTTCGGTGTACATCGCCACGCAGGCCGGGTACAGGACCGACAACTCGACCGGCTCGACCGCCCGGACCACTGGATCCGGCGCGATCGCCGGCGGGCCCTCGATCACCATGAAGGGCTGGTCCTCGCGGACTTCGCGGGCCGGGCCCCACTGCGGTTCGAGGACGGTCCAGAGCCGCTCGACGTCCCGAGCAGGTCCGAGGATCTGGAAGCAGTTCCGACCGCGGCGGAGAGCGTAGGCCGCGAAGGATCGCAGGGCTGCCTCGTCGGCGCCGACCGGGACCATGTTGCCGCCCGCATGACAGAGCGCCTCGAGTTCGCCCTTGTCGACGAACCCCCAGACCTCCGCGCCGCGCCGCGGATCCAGCCCGGACGCCTGCACCAGACTGTCCACGAAGACGTTGATGACCGGATCACGGGCGATGACGGCCCTCGCAGCTGAGAGGTCGCGAGGACCCAATACCCGTACACCCACGGGCAGAACCTAGCTGATCGCGGCGGATCAGGCCCGCAATGGGTCCAGGCTCCCTGAGATTTCGCGAGGATTCCTGCCCGAAAGCGTCAGGCCTGCACCTTGACGGTCTGGCCGTCCGGGTCCGTCAGGGTGAGGCCGGCTTCGTCCGGTTGAGGTTCGTACCCGGTTGCGGTCAACCTGGCCCGGACCTCGGCCAGGCTCTCGGTAGTGCGAAGGTCGAGCCGTACTGCGAACTCGGCCTCGCGTGGTCCGTAGTCCACGAGGTAGTCGCCACCGAGGATCTCCAGGAACCGCTGCCACGAGGCCTGATCGGCTCCGGTCAAGTGGGGCGTCACCGACCAGCGTGTGTCGGCATGCGCATCGTGCAGCGTGTAGCCGTACAGGTCGTCGTTGCGTTCGTCGATCCAGATCACCGTCTCGTCCGCGGCGGTCACCGAGAGGACCCGGCCATAGGCCTCGTCCCAGATCGTCACGTCCGGATAGCCGGCCGCGAATAGCCGCTCCTTCAGTTCGTCGATGTCGTCGGCCTCGAAGGACAGCGTGGTGTCCCCCGCCTTGGCGCCGGTCGAACTGCTGGCGGCATCGTGCAGCGCGACCATTCCGTTGCCTGCGACCATGTCGACCCAGCCGCCGCGCTCGGATTCGATCCGGGACCGCAGGCCGAGCGTTTCCAGGAAGGCCCGCATCGCCGGTACGTCGGCGCTGAACCGCAACGGGCGAATCACCACGTCGTTCATCCTCTGGCCTCTCCGTGCTTGTCCAGGTACTCCGTCAGAGCCTGCTCGACGAGCGCCGACAGACTCGTCACCTCGTCGATCGCCTTGTGCTTGACCCGGCGGATCAGGTCGGGGGGCAGGTAGACGTTGAACTGCGCCTTCTTGGCAACCTCGTCGGTCATGGCTATATTACTAGCATCCTAGAGAGCTACCAGTCAACCGGGAGCCACCATGAACCTCCACTTCAACCACCTCCAGGAGGGCCTGGTCGGTTAGGCGTAGTGGCGGGTGCGGTAGGTGCCGACCTTGTTGCGGTTGCCGCAGCGTTGCATCGAACACCAGCGGCGGTTGCCCGGGCGTGAGGTGTCGTAGAACATCAGGTAGCAGTCGGCGCCTTCGCACATGCGCACCCGCTTCGCCCGGTCCGTGCCGATCATCTCGACCAGTTCGCGCGCGGCCGCGCCAAGGATCTGGGTACCGGTGACAGGGGTTTCCCAACGCTTCGTGCGGTCCGGACCGCCAAGCTGCGGCCTCGGCAGGGGCCCGACCGCGGCATTGACGAGCTTGAGGTCCGCCGGCGTCACCGGCTGCGCGCCTGGCAAGACTTTGTCGTTGCCATTGCTCTTCGTCAGGGCGGGGATGATGCGCCAGAGTGCCTCACGGAACTCCTTGATCCTGGCGAGCTCGGCCCGGGTGATCTTCAGAGCGGCAGCCGGCAACCCGAGCGCGAGATGCGAGCCCACCACCCAGTCCGCCAGCGCCTCCGGCGTATCCAGCGTCTCGTAGCGATCCCAGGGCGGCGGGCCGCCGGTCAGCAGCAACTCCAGCGCGAAACTGCTCGAGTCGAACGTGTGCGTCACGCCGTCCGGAGAGGTCAATCGTCTTGCGCCTGGCGTCATGTAACCACTATAGTCGGTGTCACACCGGTATTACCAGTTACACCTCAAAGGAGACTGCGATGACCGTCACCGAAACCCTGCTCGAGCTCGAAGACCAGATGTGGCAGGCCAACCGCGAGGGTGACGGCGGGTTCTACGCCGAGTACCTCCGGAACGACTCCCTGGCGGTGAGCAAGTACGGCGTGATGAACAAGGCGCAGACGATCCCGGTGATCTCGGCCAACCACAACCCCTACGTCAAGACGGAGTTGTCCGGTCGGCAGGTGCTTGTGCTCGACGACGACAACGCGGTGGTCACCTACAAGGTCGACGTGACGGCAGTTGTCCAGGGCAACGAGCTGGAGCTGCCCTCCTACGCCAGCACGGTGTGGAACCGCACCGGCGGCGAGTGGCGCGTGGTCTTCCACCAGCAGACGGCGCTGTGATGGCACCCGTCGGCGAGACGAAGGACGCCGGCTGGAACGTCGGCGTATCCAAGACGCTGCCGTACTCCGTGCCCGAGCTGTGGGACTTCATCACCAGCACCGAGGGAGTCACGGTGTGGCTGGGCGAAGGCGCAGTACTGGAGAACGGGTCGGCGTACAAGACGGCGGACGGGACCACGGGCGAAGTACGGAGTATTCGTGAGCACGACCGGATCCGGCTGACCTGGCATCCCGCGGACTGGTCCCACGAGAGCACGGTGCAGGTGGCAGTGTCCGGGGCCGGCTCCAAGTCGGTGCTGCGGTTCCACCAGGAGCGGCTGGCGGATGCCGAGGAGCGCAACCGCCAGCGCACTCACTGGCAGAACGTGATGGATTCCGTCGTCAGGCGACTGTCAGACGGCGGCGAGTAGGACGTCGTCCAGGTCCTTGAGCAGGCGCGCCTTCGGGCGGGCGCCGACCACAGACCAGATCAGTTCGCCGCGGTGGAACAGCATCAGGGTCGGGAGTGCCATCACGCGGTACTTCGAGGAGATCGCCGGGTTCTCGTCCGAGTTCAGCTTCACCACGGTGAGCTGGTCCTTGCGTTCCTCGCCGATCGCCTTCAGGACCGGCACGATCTGGTGGCACGGCGGGCACCACTCGGCCCAGAAGTCCACCAGTACCGGCTTGTCCGCTCCCAGCACCACCTCGTCGAAGTTGCTCTCGTCGACTACCTGCAGATCGCTCATACTCTCGTCCTCCAGTTCTCGGCATCGGTGAGGAGGTCGGTGAGCCTGGCCCGCAGATCGGTGAGCTCGGTGATCCGTCGGTCCACTTCGGCGATCCTGGTCCGGTACGCCGTCAGCGATGCCGGGCAGACATCAGCGCGGTCGTTGCCGGCTCGCAGGCACTCGATAAACGGATAGGTCTGCTCAGCGGTCAACCCGAGTGACAGCAGCGCCTTCACCTCACGGACCACCACGACGTCCTCCGACGTGTAGGTCCGGTAGCCGTTGGCCTGTCTGGCGGGCTTCAGCAGCCCCTGCGACTCGTAGTACCGCACCGCCTTGACCGTCACTCCGGCCTCGGCGGCCAGGTCACTGATATGCATTCCGCCTCCTCGACACCGACGCTAAACCCTGCCCTCAGGGTCAAGGTCAAGCCAGAATAGTCGGTATGCTGCTAGGGAAGTTCGTCCATGATCCAGATCTCGACCTGAGCGCGCCCACGCTCGAACGGATCGCCGTCCGCGGGGTGATGTTCCGCGGTGACGAGCTCCTCCTGCTGGCCTCGCGGCACGGCGACTACAAGTTCCCTGGTGGAGGGGTGGAGGCCGGGGAGTCGATGCCGGCGGCGTTGGGGCGGGAGTTTCTGGAGGAATGCGGCCGGCGCGAGGTCGAGGTGGGCCTGGCGATCGGGTCGACCGTGGAATACTTGCGGGCGGTCGAACCGGAGTACGAGGTCTTCAAGATGACGTCGCACTACTTCTACTGCTCGGGTGGGGTGGACGATCGTTCGCAGCAACTGGAGAGCTACGAGAGTGAACTCGAACTGACACCGCGCTGGGTGACGGTCGAGGAAGCGCTGCGGGCGAACCGCGCGGTACAGGCGAGTGGGCGCGGCGTCATGCGCTGGCTGGTCCGCGAGACCGAAGTGCTCTCGCAGCTAGCCGATCTCTGAGCGAACCCACTCCCCCAGCACCTTGGCGCTGGCGTCCACGAGAGCCGGCCAATCCATCGCAGCCTCGTCGGCGCTGTCGGACACGTGCTTCACCACCCGAACCGGTACGCCGAATCGCCGGCAGGCGTAGACGACGCCGTACGCCTCCATGTCCACCAGATGCGCCCGCTCGGCGAGCTTGGCCCGGAGTACGGGATCCGTGACGAACACATCGCCCGAGGCCAGCACAGTCCCGTCGCCGCCCTCGACCTTCAACGACTCCTGCGGATCCAGCCCGAGCGCCCGCACGGCGTCCGCGTTGATGTCGTGGTTGACCACTTCACTGGGCAGATAAAGCCCGGACAACCCGTCCCGCAACGCACCGGTCGTCCCGACGTTCAGTACGACCAAGTCCTCTGTCGACCTCCCGGCCAAGGCCGTCGCAGTCGCCACCGCGGCCGCGGTCTTGCCGATACCGGTGATGACGGTCGGCAACTCGTCAGGGACGTAGCGCGCCTCCGCCGCGATCGCGCTGACGATCAGATAACTGGTCACCCGGCGAAGCGTAGCCGCCGGGTGACCACGAAGTCAGCGCGATCTCACAGACCGCCTGGCTCAGGGCAGTTTCACGTACGGCGCGAGGAAGCTCCGGGCGGACTGGGTATCGACGCGATACGTCACGTTCGTCGCGTAGCAAGGCGTGTCGCCGGTGATCGTGGTTGCCGCAAGCACCCGCTTGCCGCCCAGCGTGACGAAGTTCGGTCCACCGGAATCGCCGTAGCAGGCGCCACCGTTACCCTGCGGCGCGGTCATCGCCAGCCGGACCCAGGTCTTGTTCAGGGCGTTGAAGTCCACCGGCGCCTTCATCCGCACGCCACCACCAGGGTGGGTGTGACCACCGGGCCCACGGACAGCCTCCTGGGTGCCGTAGCCGACGACCAGCCAGGAGGCGGCATCGAGCGCGCGACTCCCCAGTTGATCAAGCTGTCCAGCGGTCGGCAGAGTCGCCGGCGTGAAACTCCAGACATCAAGTGGATCGGTCTGCCGCGTCGCGAAGTCGATGACACCGATGTCGTGTGCATCTGAGGAGTTCCCGGGAAATCCCGGGTCCTGGTGCGTGTCCCCCTCGACCGCCTGGCCGGCCTGGACAAAGGCGGCAGCAGTCTGTGCGGGCGTGAGGCCCTTGGCAGCGGCCGCGTCGAGGAGGGACTGGACGTTCTGCTCGAGGGACACGTAGAAGCGGGTGCCGGCGGGCCAGTCATCGGTGCAGTGGGCCGCCGTGAGGTAGGTGTCGCGGTCGATCATCGTGCCGCTGCATACCCAGTCGAACCGGTCAGGCACACCATCGCCGGTGTTGTCCCACAGCGCCATGAACGCCCCCACCTCGGTCCGCTCAGGCGCAGCGGTCGCGTTGTAGGAATTGATCGCCGCAGCCGGCAGCGTCGCAGCACAGACGACCACACCGGTTGCGAACAGAGTGAGGATCTTGCGTTTCATGGTCAACCTCCCGGACGGCCGGCTCCAGGCGGGCCGGGCCGTTCGCACCTTATGCCAGATCCGCGGCGGCTGAGAAGACCGAATCAGCCGACGGTGACGGTGGGTTCGCCGCCTTCGGCGGGTTCGCCCATCTCTTCGGCGATGCGCATCGCCTCTTCGATCAGGGTCTCGACGATCTTCGACTCGGGCACCGTCTTGATCACCTCGCCCTTGACGAAGATCTGGCCCTTGCCGTTGCCGGAGGCAACTCCGAGGTCGGCCTCGCGAGCCTCGCCCGGGCCGTTCACGACGCAACCCATCACGGCGACGCGGAGCGGGACCTCCATGCCCTCGAGCCCGGCCGTGACCTGCTCGGCCAGCGTATAGACATCCACCTGGGCGCGTCCGCAGGACGGGCAGGAGACGATCTCGAGTTTGCGCTCGCGCAGGTTCAGCGACTGCAGGATCTGCAGGCCGACCTTGACCTCCTCGACCGGCGGCGCGGACAGCGAGACGCGGATGGTGTCGCCGATCCCCTTCGCCAGCAGCGCCCCGAAGGCGACCGACGACTTGATCGTGCCCTGGAACGCCGGCCCCGCCTCGGTGACGCCGAGGTGCAGCGGCCAGTCGCCCCGCTCGGAGAGCAGTTCGTACGCCTTCACCATCACGACCGGGTCGTTGTGCTTGACCGAGATCTTGAAGTCGTGGAAGTCGTGCTCCTCGAAGAGCGACGCCTCCCAGACGGCCGACTCGACCAGCGCCTCAGGCGTGGCCTTCCCGTACTTCTCCAGCAGCCGTGGGTCGAGCGAACCGGCGTTGACCCCGATCCGGATCGACGTCCCGTGATCCTTCGCGGCTTGCGCGATCTCCTTCACCTGGTCGTCGAACTTGCGGATGTTGCCCGGATTGACCCGAACGGCGGCACAGCCCGCCTCGATGGCGGCGAACACGTAGCTCGGCTGGAAGTGGATGTCGGCGATCACCGGGAGCTGCGAGTGCTTGGCGATCTCCGCGAGCGCGTCAGCGTCCTCCTGCCGCGGGCAGGCGACCCGGACGATGTCGCAACCGGCCGCGGTCAACTCGGCGATCTGCTGAAGGGTGGTGTTGACGTCGTGAGTCTTCGTCGTCGTCATCGACTGCACCGACACCGGCGCGTCACCGCCGACCAGCACCTTGCCCACCTTGATCTGGCGGGTCTTGCGACGCGGGGCGATGGTCGGCGGAGGCAGCGCGGGCATGCCCAGAGAAATGCTCATATGTCCTTCAACAGTTGAGGTGTCTTAGCCGTTGAACAGCCTGATCGGGTTCACGATGTCGGCGATGACGAGCAGCACGCCCATCACCACTATGAAGCTCGCCGCGACGTAGGCGATCGGCAGCAGCTTGGCCACGTCCACGTACCCCGGGTCGGGCCGGCCGAAGAGCTTGGCGAACCCGCGCCGGATGCCTTCCCAGATGGCGCCGATCATGTGACCGCCGTCCAGCGGCAGCAGCGGAATGAAGTTGAACAGCGCCAGGAACAGGTTCAGCGAAGCGAGCAGCGAGACCAGGAAGGCGATCCGCTCGCCCCCGGTCAACGAACTGTTCGAGGCGACCTCTCCCGCCACCCGGCTCGCGCCGACGACACTCATCGGGCTGTCCTGGTCGCGCTCACCGCCGACGATCGACTTCGCGACGCCGACCAGCTTCTCCGGGAAGTTGCCCAGGGCCTGCACGGTGGCGACGCTGAGCTCACCCATCTTGTCGACGACGAAGCCGAAGTCCTGCCGCTCGACCTTCTGCTCCGGCGAGACGCCGAGGAAGCCGACCGAGACGATCTTGTCCGAGCCGGCCTTCTCCACCACCTGGTTGATGATGGTGCTGGTGGTCAGGGTGACCTGCTGGCCGTTGCGCTCGACAACGATCGAGGCCGGCTTGTCGGTGTTGGCCCGGATCAGCGGGGTCAGGTCGTCCCAGCTGCTGATCGCCGTACCGTTGAAGGACAGGATCTTGTCCCCGACCTGGAACCCGGCTTCCTTGGCCGGCGAGACCTGGTCGCTCGGCTCGCACTTGCGCTCCGCGGACGCCTGCGAGGCGGGGATCACACAGTCCGTGACCGTGGAGACAGTCGTCTGCGCGACGTTGGCGCCGTACAGCATGAACAGGCCGCCGAAGAGCACGAACGCGATCAGCACGTTCACCAGCGGGCCGGACGCCATCACGATCAGCTTCTTCCACCACACCTTCTGGTAGAACAGCCGGCCGTCGTCCTCCGGCGAGATCGTCTCGTACTCCGCCGAGCGGGCGTTCTCCACCATCGACTGGATGGGCCCCGTGTTCGCCTTGCGGACCTTGGTCGGGTCCTGGCCCTTCGCCGGCGGCATCATCCCGATGATCCGGACGAATCCGCCGGCCGGGATCAGCTTGACGCCGTACTCCGTCTCGCCGCGCTTGGTGGACCACACGGTCCGGCCGAAGCCGACGAAGAACTGCGTCACCTTCATGCCGAACGCCTTCGCCGGCAGCATGTGACCCATTTCATGCAGGGCCACGCTGGCGAGGATGCCGACGACGAACAGAACCACGCCGATGAGGGTGAGAAGTGCGCTCATGCCTGTGTGGTCTCCTGGCCTTGGTCGGTGCCGGTCAGTTCACGGGCCCGGGCCCTCGCCCAGGCGTCCGCGGCGAGTACGTCGTCGAGGGACAGTTCCTCGTACGAGGGTACGTCGTGTTCGGTCACAACTAGGGCCACGGTATCGACGATCCCGAGGAACGGCAGCCGGCCGTCCCGGAACGCCTGGACGCAGACCTCGTTCGCCGCGTTGAACACGGCCGGGGCGGTCCCGCCCCGGGTGCCGGCCTCGCGGGCCAGCTGCACCGCCGGGAAGGCCTCGTCGTCGAGCGGGAGGAACTCCCACCGGCTCGCCTCGGCCCAGTTCCACGGCGGCGACGCGTCCGGTATCCGGTCGGGCCAGCCGATCCCGAGCGCGATCGGCAGCGTCATCGTCGGCGGCGACACCTGGGCCAAGGTGGAGCCGTCGTGGAACTCCACCATCGAGTGGACCGCCTGCTGGGGATGGACCACGACGCCGACCCGATCCATCGGGATGCCGAACAGAAGGTGTGCCTCGATCAACTCGAGGCCCTTGTTCACCAGCGTGGCCGAGTTGATCGTGACGACCGGGCCCATCGCGAAGTTGGGGTGCGCCAGGGCTTGCTCGACGGTGACGTTGCCGAGCTCTGAACGCGCCCGGCCCAGGAACGGACCACCGCTGGCGGTGAGCAGGAGTTTGCGCACCTCGTCGGCAGACCCGCCGCGAAGGCATTGGGCGATGGCGCTGTGCTCGGAGTCGACCGGGACGATCTGGCCGGGCTTGACGCGGCGGGTGACCAGCGGCCCGCCAATGACGAGGGACTCCTTATTGGCGAGCGCCAACGTGTTGCCCGCGTCGAGGGCCGCGAGCGTCGGGCTCAAGCCGACGGAACCGGTGATGCCGTTCAGAACCACGTCACACGGCATCGCCGCGAGTTCGCTGGACGCGTCCGGTCCGGTGATGATCTTGGGGATCCGGAACTCGCCCTGGGCATAGCCCTTCCGCTGGGCCTCCGCGTAGAAGGCCAACTGCAGGTCCTGGGCGACCGTGGCCTTGGCGACCCCGACCACCTCGACCTCGAACTCGAGCGCCTGCTGGGCCAGCAGCCCGACGTTGTCGCCTCCGGCCGAGATTGCGGAGACCCTGAACCGGTCGCGGTTCCGGCCGATCAGCTCCAGGGCCTGGGTGCCGATGGAGCCGGTCGAGCCGAGGATGACGACGGTTCGCGGATTCACGCGGCCCATTGTCCCAGGTGACCACCGTCGGCGGCGATCCGCCGTACGGGTGATTGTTTCGGGGTACGACGCGGCGCGGCGTACTGGGCGACCGGGTGCGGCGCTACCTTTGGCCCATGAGTCTGGAGCAGCCGCCGCCCGAGCGTAGGGCCTCTGACAACGACCGCGAGCGGGCAGCCTCGGTGGTGCAGGAAGCGCATGGCGACGGCCGGCTGGACTTCGACGAGCTGGACGAGCGGCTGACGCGGATCTACTCGGCGAAGACGCAGCTCGAACTGCGCACGGCGACCGCCGACCTGCTCCCGGTCGCGCACGGCAGCGACTCCGCCGAACTGACCATCCGGGCGAAGCACAGCGGGCAGAAGCGCGAGGGGACGTGGCAGGTGCCGGAGCGAGTGACAGCGGTCGCCGAGCACGCGGGCGTGCGGCTGGACTTCACCGACGCGGTGGTGCGCTGGCCCGAGATCCACGTTCACGCCCATGCCAAGCACAGCGCCGTCGTGATGATCGTGCCGGAGGGCTGGGCGATCACCATGGATGAGGTCGAGGTGGTGCACAGCGCGGCCAAGAACAAGGCCGGTACGCCGAGAGCGGGTGGGGTGCGGCTCCGGGTCACCGGGAAGGCCGAGCACGCGTCGATCGTGGTCCGGCATCCACGCAAGCGGCACTGGTGGTGGCCCTGGTACCGCAAGTAGGTGTGGTCTACCTCAGGTCAGGTGTGCGGTTTACCTCAGGGACGGTTCCGGCCGCTTGCGGATAGCGTGAGCCCCATGACCGTTTCGCTGGATCTCGTGGATGTGGACTCGCTGCTCACCGATGAGGAAATCGCCATCAGGGCGGCAGCCCGCCGGTTTGCGGACGAGCGCTTGCGGCCGCAGTTGCCGGAGTGGTTCGAGTCGGCGAGCATCCCGGCGCGCGACCTGGCGAAGGAGCTCGGTGCGCTCGGGCTGCTGGGGATGCATCTGACTGGCTACGGCTGCGCGGGCCTTGGTCCGGTGGCGTATGGCCTGGCTTGCCTGGAGATCGAGGCCGCTGACTCGGGGATGCGCTCGCTGGTGTCGGTGCAGGGGTCGCTGGCGATGTATGCGCTGTGGAAGTACGGCAGCGAGGAGCAGAAGACCGAGTGGCTCCCTGCGATGGCCGCGGGTGAGGCGATCGGCTGCTTCGGGCTGACCGAGCCCGACTTCGGGTCGAACCCGGGCGGCATGCGGACGAACGCCCGGCGCGATGGCGACGACTGGATCCTGAACGGCTCGAAGATGTGGATCACCAACGGGTCGGTGGCCGATATAGCGATCGTCTGGGCCCGGACCGACGACGGCGTGCGCGGCTTCGCCGTACCGACGGATACCCCTGGGTTCTCGGCGCCGGAGATCACCCGGAAGATGTCGTTGCGCGCGTCGGTGACGTCCGAGCTGATCTTCGACGACGTCCGGTTGCCGGGTTCGGCGATGTTGCCTGAGGCAAGGGGACTGTCCGGGCCGCTGGGCTGTCTGAACGAGGCGCGCTTCGGCATCATCTTCGGCGCGATGGGCGCCGCTCGCGACTGTCTCGAGACGGCCCTGGACTACGCGGCCGAGCGACAGGTGTTCGACAAGCCGCTGTCGGCCTACCAGCTCACCCAGGCGAAGTTCGCCGACATGGCGGTCGAGCTGAACAAGGGCATCCTGCTGGCGGTCCACCTCGGGCGGCTGAAGGAGAAGGGGGCCCTGCGCCCCGAACAGGTCAGCGTCGGCAAGCTGAACAACGTCCGCGAGGCGATCGCGATCGCCCGCGAGTGCCGCACGATCCTCGCTGCCAACGGCATCAGCGGCGAATACCCGATCATGCGCCACGCCAACAACCTCGAGTCCGTCCTCACCTACGAAGGCACCTCCGAGGTCCACCAACTAGTCATCGGGCAAGCCCTCACCGGCCAAGCCGCCTTCCGCTAGTGCTGTCGGAGCCGCGAGTCGAACGCACCGCGCTCCTAAGGGCGGTCGACCGGCAGTACGGCCTCGCTGCGGATTCCATTGAGTTCCTGCCCGTCGGCTGGACCGCAGCGGCCTATGTACTACGGGTCGGTGGCGAGCGGTACTTCCTCAAGCTCTGGCCGGGCGGACATGGCGCTGACGCCGCAGTCGGCCGCCTGCCCTTCGTGCAACGTCTGGGTTCGTCCGGATTCCGCGCGAGAGTGGCAGTGCCCTTGCCGACCAAGACCGGCCAGCTGTCCGCGAGGTTGCCTGCCGGGGTCATGGTCCTGACTCCGTTCCTGCCTGGTACGACGCTGCCTGGGTGGCCGGACTGGCCCTCCGCGGTGCTCACGGAGTTGGGGCGCACGCTGGTTGAGCTTCATGCGTTCGAGGCCGGGCCAGTACTGCCGTTTCGCGAGCGGTTCTCCGTCGAGATCGCCGACGAGTTGAGGCTTCACCTCGCCGACAAGGTGGTCCGTCCGTTCCGGGGCGAGCTTCTGGATCAGCTGGACCGGCTGACCGACCTGCAGAAGTCGGCGCGGAAGGCTGTGGCGGGCCGGCCGGGTGGTGGGCTCGTCGCCTGTCATACGGATCTGACCGGCGACAACGTGCTGGTCGCGCCGGACGGGCGACTCAGCGTGCTCGACTGGGACGAGGCCCGGCTGGCACCAGCCGAGCAGGACCTTGCTCTGCTCCTCCACGGCGAGCAGCCGGTCAGCGTCACACCGCTGCGCGAGGTCCTCAAGGTCTATCCGCGCGACCTCCACCCGGATCTCATCGGCTTCTTCCGCCTCCGCCGCGCCGTGGAGGACTTCACCGCCCGCGTACTGCGGCTCCACAACGACACGCTGTCGCCAGACGAAACGGCCGATGCCCTCGACGGTCTCGATCGCTGGGGAGCCTTCCAGTGGAGGCATCTCGACGAAACCCTCGCCCAACTCCACAGCTAGGCAGGCTTGAGTCGTTTGACGAGGTAGAGGCAGGGGTCCTGGTGGGTGACGAGAATGCGCCCGTCCGCGTCCTTCTCGGTCCACCTGTCGATCACCTGCGGACCGTCCCACTCCTGGTAGCCGAGCCGCTCGTAGAGGCGGCGAGCTCCAACGTTGTCGGGCTCGACGCCCAAGCCGATCACCGAGCGTCCCCACTCCGTCGCGAGCTCCTCGGCCGCGGCGATGATCGCCGTACCGATGCCGCGGCCTTGCTCGTAGGCATGCAGGGCGTTGATCTCGGCGGGATCCGGCCCGGCTTGTATCTCGGGGTATTTACTTCGGCGGAACAGCATCGAGTGGCCGACCACCTCGCCGTCCTGATGCGCCAACAGGTAGACGCCATCGCCACGGGTCTGTCGTGCCCAGCGCTCGCGATGATGTTCGCGGGAGGCGGGCCACGCCTCGGCCGCGATGATCCGGTCGATCTCGTCCTGCTCCGCCGGTCGGATGTCGAGCATCGTCCGAACGTAACCGAGGGCTTTAAGTCTGGCTAAAGGATTTCGGCGCAGACTGAGCTGAACGGCAAACAGGGCCGAAGGGGGTGGCGGGGATGACTGATCACAATCGAGAACTGCTGGAGCGGTTGTGGCCGATGGACGGGCAACTGGCGTTGTCGGCCGAGGCCGAGCATGAGATGCGGGCCGAGGACTATGTGCTGGAGATGCCGCAGTCGGGTGAGCGGATCGTCGGCCGGGACACGATGCGGGCGATGCAGCAGCAGTACCCGAACCCGCCGTCGATCGAGATCCAGCGGATCACCGGGGCCGGCGACCACTTCGTAGTACTGGGTCGTTCGGACTATGGCGGCGACATCTTCTACGTCGCGAACATCGTCGAGTTCCAGGACGGCCAGATCGCTCGCGAGACCCGCATCTACGGCTCACCGTTCGAGGCTCCCGAATGGCGAGCGAAGTACGCCGACCCGAGCTGAGCGGCAGGCGCACCTCATACGGCCATTGATTGCCGGTACGGCGCACCGAAGTACGCAGTACCGGCTCTGACTACTTGGCGACCTCGGTGGCGCGGGACTCGCGGACTACGGTGACGCGGATCTGGCCGGGGTAGGTCAGTTCCTCCTCGACCTGCTTGGCGATGTCGCGCGCCATCACCTGGGCCGCGATGTCGTCGACCGCGTCCGGCAGCACCATCACCCGGATCTCGCGACCGGCCTGCATCGCGAACACCTTCTCGACGCCGTCGTGGTGCATCGCGATCTCCTCCAGCCGCTCGAGCCGCTGGACGTAGGCCTCGAGCGACTCGCGCCGTGCCCCCGGACGCCCGCCGCTGATCGCGTCGGCAGCCTGGGTCAGGACCGCCTCGACGGTCCGCACCTCGACCTCGTTGTGGTGCGCCTCGATGCAGTGCACGACGTCGTCGTCCTCGCCGTACTTGCGAGCCAGCTCCGCACCCACGATCGCGTGACTGCCCTCGGACTCGTGCGTCAGCGCCTTGCCGATGTCGTGCAGGAACGCGCCCCGCTTGCAGCGCTTGGGATCCAGCCCCAGCTCCGCCGCCATCATCCCGGCCAGGTGGGCCGACTCGATCAGGTGCTTGAGCACGTTCTGCCCGTACGACGTGCGGTAGCGCAGCAGACCCATCGTCCGGATCAGCTCCGGGTGGAGATCCGTGATCCCGACCTCGGCCATCGCGTCCTCGGCTGCCCGCTCGCAGAGTTCGGCGACCTCACCCTTGCTGCGCTCGTAGATCTCCTCGATCCGGCTCGGGTGGATCCTTCCGTCCAGGACCAGCGAATCCAGGGTCAGCCGCGCGGTCTCCCGGCGTACGGGGTCGAAGCAGGACAGCAGCACGGCTTCCGGGGTGTCGTCGATGATCAGGTTGACGCCCGTCGTCTGCTCGAACGACCTGATGTTGCGGCCCTCACGGCCGATGATGCGGCCCTTCATGTCGTCGCTTGGCAGATGCACCACGGAGACGACCGACTCGCTGGTCTGCTCGGAGGCCAGCCGCTGCACCGCGCCGGTGATGATCTTGCGCGCCTTGGTCTCGCCCTCGTCCAGCGCCTGCCGCTCGATGTCGCGGACGATCGAGTGCGCGTGCCGCTTCGCTTCCGCCTCGATCGCGGCGACCAGTTCGGCCTTGGCCTGCTCGGTGGTGAGGTTGGCGACGCTCTCCAGGATGCGCCGGCGCTCACCCTCCAGGTCGCGGATCTCCGCACGCTGCAGATCCAGCTCGGCCAGGTGCACGGTGAGCTCGGTCTGGCGCTCCTCGATGCCACGGTGCTGCTCGTCGAGGCGCTCCTCGCGCTCGGTCAGCCGGTGCTCGCGGCGCTCCATCTCGAGGCGCTGCTCGCGCAGATCCTCACGAATCGACTGCGCCTCGGACTCCGCCTCACGCCGTACGTCGGACGCCCGCTGCTCGGCTTCCCGCCGGACCTCGGAAGAACGGTCCTCCGCCGCGCGCCGGATCTCCTCGGCCCGCTGCTCGGCGACCTCAGCGCGGACCCGGAGGACGGCAGCCTCTTCCTCGGCCTGCCGGCGGACGAGTTCCGCGGCGGACTTGGCGCCCGAGGTGATGGTCGCGGCCTCGAGCTTGGCGTTCGCCTCCGCGGCGGTCAGTGCGGCCGAAACGTCAGCCACCTTGCGGCGGGACAACGTCAGGCCGATCCAGGCGAGGAGACCCACGATCAGCAGGCCGATCAGGACGAGCCCGACTGATGCCGCCGTCGGCATGGCCGCGAGTGACATCGGCGTCTCCCCTCTTCGAGCCGGCCCGCTGGGCGCGACTTTTTTGTCGGCGTCGAAGGGATTCGCCACACCACGGTCGACAGAACGGTACGACGAACCACACCGCCAGGTCGGCGGAGCCTGATCCGTCCACTGGGACAGCACCACCAGTACGGCGATGCCACCCGCCGCGGCCAGCCTGCAGCCGCTGCGGTTAGTCCTATCCGACGGCGAGGTAGGTCGCCGTCATCCGTCTTTCAGCTCGGTCGAGCGTTGGTCTCACGTCGTCGTCCCGGCCACATCGACCGGTTGATCAACCGGCCCACCGGTGCTATATCGGCCACCGTCAGGTGGGGTGATCCCTTGCTGATTCCGAGGCTAGGCGCGGCTATCCACAGGGTCAAGACGGACACTCCCCCACGACCCACCCGCTCACTTTCAGCCCCGGCCTGAGCATCCACAGTCACGTTCCTGTCCAGGTCAGGGCTGCCGCGGTCCCGCCGGCCCCGGGAACCGGAACGGGCGTTCGACCGCGAGGGTCGAACGCCCGTTCCGAGTTAGGTATGGCTCGCCTTGGGCTGGGGTCCGGCGAGCGTGCTGTCAGGGCTGGATGCGCCCAGCCTTCGTCAGGTCAGTTGGTCGGCCGGGGACCCGGGAGGCCGCCTGAAGTGCTGTCTCCCCCGGCTTCGGCGGCGGGGTCGGCCGCTTCAGTGTCTGCCGCTTCGGCATCTGGGGCCGCTTCGGTGTCGGCAGCTGTGCCGGTTGCGGTGGCGCCGGTCTGGGCGCCCTCCGGGTCGGAACCCGCTGAACTGCTCGGCTGCTCCGCTACATCCGGAGGCGTGCCGCCGACCACACCGCCGTCTCCGTAGCCGTCTGTCGGCTCGGACTCGTCCGGCTGGGTCGCCTTCTCAGGTGCGCCATCGGCGGGAGCACTCCGGTCTGCGGCGTCAGTTTCCGCAGTATCAGTAGTTTGCTCAGTTGCAGGGGGTTGTGAACCACCGGACTGGGCATCGACGTAGTTGCCGACCTTCTCTTGAGCTGCATCGACCTTCTCGGCGTACTTACCGCCGGTCTGCTTGTCGATCAGATCGCCGGCCTTCTCGACGCCTGCTTTGATCTTGTCCGGGTTCTGCTTGACGACGTTCCGGAGCCAGTTCTTAGCCTGGTCTTGGAAATCGTTCATTGCACCCTCCGCGAGGTGTCAGGGGCGGTTCGACGAAAAATCCCAGCCTACGACCGGTCAAAAGCTCCGATCTACTTCGGATCAGACACCGTCCACCCCCACCCGTCAACGTCCCTCGCCGCCCACCCCCAACACTCCCGCAGTCCCAACTGCCCCATCCACACCCCCGATCCCCCGGAATCCCGGCAAAAAGCTGCCCTCCGCTCGGGGTCAGCGGGCCTGGAAGGTGTGGGTGGCGCGGAAGGCGGCGTACAGGTCCAGGACGGTTCTGGTGGGCGGGTGGAGCGGGCCTGGTGGGGTCGCGGGGTCCAGGAAGACGGCTTCGATGACCTCGTCGGGGGACGGGCTGAGGGTGCCGGTCCACTGACGCGCTTCGAAGCAGAGGGCGAAGCAGTGCATCCGGTCGCCATTGGGGTAGGTGATCACGTGCAGGTCAGGCTCCGACAGCGAGGCGAAAGGGACCAGATCCTCCTCGCGCACCCGCAGTCCCGATTCCTCGAACAACTCCTGCGCCGCAGTACTCCGAAAGCTGGATCCTGGCTCGGCGGCACCCGCGGGGAGCTCCCAGAGGCCGGAATCCCGTCGGCGCTGGAACAGGATCCGCTCCCGCTCGTCGACGACCACGACCTGCGCCCCCGGCATCAACAACAGCTCGGACCCAACATGCTGCCGCAACTGCCAGGTATACGAGCCGACGTAGTTCATCTACCTCATTAAACCTGCCGCCCGCAGGTGGGGAGGCCCATGGGAACCTAGTCGGCTTCGAGGCCGGAGTCGTTGAGGAGGGGGAGTTCTTCGTCGCTGGCGGCCATCTCTTGTTTGATGACCGTCATCGCGAGGGCGCCGGGGTAGCCCTTGCGCGCCAGCATGCCGAGGAGGCGTCGCATCGCGACCTGGCGTTCGAGGGAGCGCATCGAGCGCAGCTTCTTCCGGACCAGCTCCCGTGCGGTCGCTTCCTCCTGGTCTGGATCCAGCTCGTCCAGCGCATCCCGGGTGAGCTCGTCGTCGACCCCACGTCGCCGGAGCTCCTGGGCCAGGACCCGCTTGCTCAGGCCACGGGCGCGGTGCCGTGACTCGACCCAGGCGGTGGCGAAGGCCGCGTCGTCGATCAGCCCGACCTCGGTGAACCGATCGAGCACCTCGTCGGCGACCTCGTCCGGGATCTCCCGCTCGGCCAGCAGGTCGGCCAGCTCGGACCTCGTCCGGGGCCGGGCGGCCAGCTTGTCGAGCAGGATCGTCCGGGCCGCGCCGTACGGGTCGGCGGGCTGATCGAGCTGCGGATCAGCCGGGGTGGAGGGTTGCTGTCCGGACCCGAACCGGCGACGCCGGCGCGGGCCCGGACGGGTGCTCTCAGAAGTCGACATCGACCTCGGCCGGCGCTTCGGCCGGCACGTCCACCTTCGCCCCGATGCCCATCTTCTCCTTGATCTTCTTCTCCAGCTCGTTGGCCAGATCGGGGTTGTCGCGCAGGAAGTTCCGCGCGTTCTCCCGGCCCTGGCCGAGCTGGTCGCTCTCGTAGGTGAACCAGGCCCCGGCCTTACGGACGAAGCCCTGCTCCACCCCGAGGTCCAGCAGGCTGCCCTCGCGGCTGATGCCCTGGCCGTAGATGATGTCGAACTCGGCCTGCTTGAACGGCGGGGCCACCTTGTTCTTCACGACCTTGACCCGGGTCCGGTTGCCGACGAAGTCGGTGCCGTCCTTGAGCGACTCGATCCGGCGCACGTCCAGCCGCACCGAGGCGTAGAACTTCAGCGCCTTGCCACCGGTCGTCGTCTCCGGGGAGCCGAACATGACGCCGATCTTCTCGCGCAGCTGGTTGATGAAGATCACCGTCGTGTTGGTCCCGCTCACCGCGCCGGTCATCTTGCGCAGTGCCTGGCTCATCAGCCGGGCCTGCAGACCGACGTGGCTGTCGCCCATCTCGCCCTCGATCTCGGCCCGGGGCACCAGCGCCGCCACCGAGTCGATCACCACGATGTCGATCGCGCCGGAGCGGATCAGCATGTCCGCGATCTCCAGCGCCTGCTCACCGGAGTCCGGCTGCGAGACCAGCAGCGCGTCGGTGTCGACCCCGAGCTTCTGCGCGTAGTCCGGGTCCAGCGCGTGCTCCGCGTCGATGAACGCCGCGATACCACCGGCCGCCTGGGCGTTCGCGACCGCGTGCAGCGCGACCGTCGTCTTACCGGAGGACTCCGGGCCGTAGATCTCCACTACCCGACCGCGCGGTAGTCCGCCGATACCGAGCGCGATGTCGAGCGCGATCGAACCGGTCGGGATGACCTCGATCGGCGCACGGCCCTGCTCACCCAGCCGCATCACCGCACCCTTGCCACACTGCCGCTCGATCTGCGTCAGCGCGGTCGACAGAGCCTTCTCGCGATCCCCGGCCTTGCGCTCCGCGCTCGCCGCACTCGCCGCTGCACCAGCCATGTGACTGCCACCTAACCCATCTACTTATCGGGGCCACTGTCCCAGCTGCCCGGAGGATTTCTTTGTCGCCAGAGACGGTATGGGTCGCGTCGGACATTTTCCGGTCCCGCGATGAATCTGTGGACAACTCGGCCGGTCCGACGAACTTGTAGACCACAAAATAGCCCGAACACGTGTTCGAATCACAACAGACACGCCGGAACCTGTCCGATCAACCAGCGCCTGCCTACCCTGGCGGGCGTGACCGACCGTCCGGACGTCCCCGATTCCGCTGTCGTGCTCGCCCTCAGCCGGGTCGAGTTCGGCCTCGACGCCGTGCTCGACGCGCTGCGCACCCAGGACCCGTTCGGCATCCGCAGCATCCTGACCGAGTACTCCGCCCAGGAGCAACCCAACCTGGCCGAGAAGGGCCTGGTCCTGGCGATCGACCGGCTGCTGAGGATGAAGGTCCCGGGTCATGCCGAATGGCCGGGCCTGCCGCTGGCCGAGCGCTGCGACTGGTGGGTGGACCGGCTCAGCGGGTTCGCCGCGGTGATCGCGGGACTCCCCCGGCTCAGCGGTGCCGCGGCCGACGCCTTGCCGGTCAAGGACACCCTCGGAGCCTCGGTGCAGGCCATGGTGATCGGTGCGATCTGCCGCGAGTACGGCGTCGAGTCGCACGCGGACCGCACCGCGCTGATGGCCCGCGTCCTGACCGCGCGCCCCATCACGCCGGACGACGTTCTCCGGTACGACGACCCGACCACGGCCGGCAAGGACGTCGCTCAGCAGTTGGGGCTGGGCGACGAGTCCGACGAGGCCGGGCTGCGCAAGGGCGTCCGACTGGTCTGGCGGATCAGCAAGCTGCTCGGTGGTCTCGGCGACGTCTTCGAGGACCGTCCACGCGGCAGCATCGCGGCAAGGGCGCTGGGCAAGCTCCCGGCCATAGGCGTGGTCGGCGGCTTCTTCGACGAGCGCAAGGGTATCCGGAAAGCCGCGTACGCCGCGGCCGATTTCCTGACCAACGGCGCCTTCCGGGTCAAACCTGTCTGATTGCGGGTGGCCCGCCAGGGTAGAGGTTGGGATGATCGAGGGCATGAGCGCGATCGTGATCGTTCCGCCCGATCCCAGCTGGGCCGCACAGTTCGAGAAGACCGCCCAGGTCGTCCAGGGAATCCTCGGTGACACCGCCCTCCGCGTCGACCACATCGGCTCCACCTCCGTACCGGGGCTGGCCGCGAAGGACATCCTCGACATCCAGGCGACAGTGGTCAGCGAGCCGGAGCTCGACGATGCCGCCCAGCTCCTGGTGGGAGCGGACTGGGAGCTCAGGCCACCACGTCGCGACCACCCCGTGTCCGGTCTGCCCAAAGAGGAAGCGCATTGGGCCAAGCGGTTGGTCGTAGAGCCCATGTACCGGCGCCGGGTGAACCTGCACATCCGCGTAGCCGGCCGGGCCAACCAGAGGTATGCCCTGCTGTTCCGTGACTATCTACGAGCCCACCCGGACACAGCCGCGGCGTACGGGGAGTTCAAGCGGCGTGCGGCGAGGTTGCCGTTGGAGTCGACGGGCGAGTACGCCGATCTGAAGGATCCCGTGTGCGACCTGGTCTACCTGCCGGCCGAGGAATGGGCTGAGCGCACCGGGTGGTCCGTCTAGCGCACGGTGATCGCAGTACTACTCAAAACGCGTTGACTCGCTCAAGGTCGAACCGCCAGGCTGAAACGAGGGGGATACGTCGTCGATGACCCGGCGTATGGCGCGGGCGGACGGTCCCCCGAGGGGGCGTGATTCGGGATGGCTGGAGTGGGGCGGCTCGCGGCGTTGCCGTGCGGCAGGATTTCGAAGTGGATAGTGCTGGCACTGTGGATCGTCGCGGTGGCAGTGTCCTTCGGACCTGGGAGCAAACTGACCGGCGCTCAGGAGAACGACGCTGTCTCCTGGTTGCCGGGCAACGCGGAGTCCACCGAGGTACTGCAGACGACGGCCCAGTTCTCTTCACCCGACGAGATCCCTGCCGTCCTGGTCTACGAGCGACCCGGCGGGCTGACCCCGGCGGACCGCCAGGCCGTGACGAACCACGTCACGGCGTACGGGCAGCTCGAGGATGTCGACCGCGAGGTGGTCGGGCCGATCCAGTCCGAGGACGGCAAGGCGCTGCAGGTGCTCGTGCCGATCAACGCGGGGACCGGCGGCTGGGAGGTGCTCGGCGAGCGAGCCGATGACATCCGCAGAGTGGCCGCGGAGCGTCCCGACGGGCTGTCCTTCCACGTGACCGGACCCGGTGGCTTCGCTGCGGACTCGCAGGAGGCGTTCGCCGGGATCGACGGCAAGCTGCTGTACTCCGCGGCCGCCGTCGTGATCATCATCTTGCTGCTCACGTACCGCAGTCCGGTGCTGTGGTTACTGCCGCTGATCTCAGCAGGTGTCGCGCTGTTCGCTGCTCAGGCTGTCGTGTACCTACTTGCGACCAGGGCCGATCTGACGGTGAATGCACAGAGCGCAGGCATCCTTACAGTGCTCGTGTTCGGTGCAGGGACCGACTATGCCCTGCTGCTGGTCGCCCGCTACAGGGAAGAGCTCCGGCGGCATGAGGACCGCCACGAGGCCATGGCCTTCGCGCTGCATCGCTCGGGGCCGGCGATCATCGCCTCTGGTTCGACAGTGGTGGCGGGGATGCTGTGCTTGCTGCTGGCATCGATGAACTCGACGCGTGGTCTCGGTCCCGTGGCAGCGGTCGGCATCGTAGTCGCCCTGCTTGCCATGCTCACCCTGCTGCCCGCTCTGCTCGTCCTGTGTGGTCGCTGGGTGTTCTGGCCGCTACGGCCGACCTACGGCTCGGACGACCACACCGAGACGAGTCTGTGGGGCCGCATCGGCCGCCGCATCGCAGTACGGCCTCGCTTGACCTGGGTGACCACCACGGTCCTGCTAGGGGCTGCCGCGCTCGGCATGTTGACGCTGGACGCGAACGGCCTGACCAACGAACAGTCCTTCACAGGTACGCCGGACTCCGTGGTCGGCGAGAAGGTCGTGGCAGCGCACTTCCCGGCCGGCGCGGGCAACCCACTCGTTGTGGTCAGCAACGCGGACCAGGCAGCAGCAGTCCGTACTGCGATGTCGTCGACCCCGGGCATCGCCTCAGTCGCCGACCCGCAAACCGCCGGTGGGTTGGCGTATCTCGAAGGCACCATGACGGATGCGGCGGACAGCCAAGGAGCCAAGGACACCGTGGACCGGGTCAGAGCCGCGGTCCACGCTGTTCCTGGCGCAGACGCGAAGGCCGGGGGCGGCACGGCGATCCTGCTGGACACACAGCGGGCGTCGAACCATGACAACAAGGTGATCATCCCGGTCGTCCTGGCCGTGGTACTGCTGATCCTGGCGCTGCTGCTCCGGTCCCTGCTCGCTCCGGTCTTGCTGGTGGCAACGGTCGTGCTGTCCTTCGGTGCGGCACTGGGGATCAGCTCGTTGGTGTTCAACTACGTGCTGGGGTTCGAGGGGGCCGACCCCTCGCTGCCACTGTTCGTGTTCGTGTTCCTCGTTGCGCTGGGCATCGACTACAACATCTTCCTGATGACCCGGGTGCATGAAGAGGCGAAGGTGCACGGGACCAGACGCGGCGCGCTGATCGGCGTCGCCGCGACCGGTGGGGTGATCACCTCGGCGGGGCTGGTGCTGGCGGGCACCTTCGCCGTACTGGCGACGATGCCGGTGGTCGCGTTCGCGGAGATCGGCATCGCGGTCGCGCTCGGGGTTCTGCTGGACACGATCGTGGTCCGGTCCGTGCTGGTGACCGCGCTCAGCCTCGACATCGGGCGGCACATCTGGTGGCCGAGCAAGCTCGCCCAGAAGCGCGACCCGGAACCGCTCGACGGCCCCGCCACCGAGCCGGAACCCCAGCGCTCACTGGCCGGCAGCTGAACCTCAGCGTTCGCTGGGCGGCAACTGAAAGAGCATCAGCGTCCGCTGGGCGGTAGGTGACGGAACTTCAGCGTTCGCTGGGCGGTAGCTGGAGGTGGGCCCAGACGGCACGCCAGACGGTCTTGGCGTGCTCGCCCTGGGCCAGCGCCTCGGCGACCGTACGGCCGCCGAGGCCGCTCACGACCTGGGTCTCGGCCCAGGTCCGTGAGTAGGCCGGCCCTAGAGCCTGGTCCATCCGGTTCCAGAATTCGGTAAGTCTCATGCCCGCCCGTCATCCTGCGGCGGCTGACCCCAGCCACCTTGCTGCGGCGAGTTGCCCTCAGGCCCCTGCTGCCCCTCGGGGTTGTCTTCAGGCGCCTGCCCTTGCGGCGGCTGCCCCTGCGGGTTGCTCTGTGGCGGCTGCCCCTGCGGGTTGCCCTGTGGCGGCTGCCCGTGTGGCGGCTGCCCCTGGGGATGGCTGCCCTGCTGCGGCCCGCCCTGGTGCGGGGGCTGGCCCTGGTGCGGGGGCTGGCCCCAGCCGCCTTGCTGCGGTGGCTGCTGGGGGCCTTGGCCGGGCTGCCCGTACTGCGGGGGCGGCCCCTGGGGACCAGGTTGACCGTACGGGCCCTGTTGTCCCTGGCCTGGTTGACCGTAGGGACCCGGTTGCCCCTGGCCCGGCTGACCGTAGGGACCAGGGCGACCCTGCTGCGGCTGACCCGGGTACTGCCCCGGCTGCCCGTACTGCGGTGGCTGCCCCTGGGGACCGGGCTGACCGTAAGGACCCGGCTGGCCCTGCCCGTACTGACCCGGCTGACCCGGCTGACCCGGCTGACCGTACTGACCTGGTTGCCCCTGACCCGGTTGCCCCTGGCCCGGTTGGCCGTACTGACCTGGCTGGCCCTGGCCTGGCTGGCCGTACGGACCGGGCTGGCCCGGCTGGCCGGCGTACTGGGGTCCTCCCCACTGGCCGGGATGCGGCTGGCCGGGGTACGGGCCGCCGTACTGGCCCGGGTACTGCTGGGCGGTCTTCTTGCGGCCCCTGAGCACGAAGAACACCACGGCGGCGACTGCGAGCAGCAGCACCACGATGATCAGGATGATCGCCCACAGCGGGAAGCTGCTGCCGGCCTCGGACGTCAGCGAGACGTTGCCGAGCTTGTCCAGGCTGTCGTACGTCGCCGTGCGGCCGCTGACCTTGGCGCCAGCGTCGTGCTCGACGATCTTGCCCGGCATGGTGATCTTGAAGTCGACCACCGGCTGCGTGGTCGACGAGGTGTCGCCCAGGTTCATGTCCTTGATGGTGACGACGAACTTGTCGCCGTCCTTGCGGAAGCCGACGCCGTCCCCGGTCGAGCTGCCCATCTTGCTGAACGGCACATTGTCGAACTGGCAGTTCGAGCCGACGTACTTGTCGTCCTCGAAGGCCTTGCAGGTCACGCCGTCGGTGGTCGTCTCCTTGACCCCGGCATCGACCTGCTCGCGCACCTTGTCGAGCGACTGGCCGCTACTTTCGACCAGTTGCTTGTCGACGCCGATCTGCATAGTGCCCGAGACGGTCTCGTCCGAGTTCACCTTGATGTCGGCATCGAGCTTCACGCAGCCGGTCAGACTGAGCAGACAGGCCACGGTGACGAGTGCGGTGCGCACGCGGTTCTTCATGCGGTTGATCATTCCAGAAGACGGGGACAAGGCGCCGCCCGGTGCCTGCCGACGAAAACTGTCGGTGCGACCCGGCAAGATGGGGTGCGTGCAGAGATCCACCGCGTTCAGCCGCTTCTCGCCCGCCACCCGGGCGTGGTTCGGCGACGTCTTCGAGGCGGCCACCCCGGCCCAACTGGAGGCCTGGGAGGCGATCACCGCGGGCCGGGACGCGCTGGTGGTCGCGCCGACAGGCTCGGGCAAGACGCTGGCCGCGTTCCTCTGGGCGCTGGACCGACTGGCCACCACTCCCGCGCCGGACGACCCGAAGCTGCGCTGCCGGGTGCTCTACGTCTCGCCGCTGAAGGCGCTGGCGGTCGATGTCGAGCGCAACCTGCGGGCCCCGTTGATCGGGATCCGCGAGACCGCCCGCCGGCTGGGTGAGGCGCCCGTCGACGTCGAGGTCGCGGTGCGCTCCGGGGACACCCCGGCCAATGAGCGAAGGCGGTTCGCCACTAAGCCCTCCGACGTACTGATCACCACGCCGGAATCGCTGTTCCTGCTGCTCACCTCGCAGGCGCGTGAGTCGCTGCGAGGCGTCGAGACGGTGATCGTCGACGAGGTGCACGCCGTCGCCGGCACCAAGCGCGGCGCACACCTGGCGCTCACGCTGGAGCGGCTGGACGCGCTGCTCCCCCAGCCCGCGCAACGGATCGGCCTGTCGGCGACCGTCCGGCCGGTCGAGGAGGTGGCGCGCTTCCTCGGTGGTGAGCGACCGGTCACCGTGGTCCAGCCGAAGTTCACCAAGCAGTGGGACCTCAGCGTCGTCGTGCCGGTGGAGGATATGGCCGAGCTGGCCAACACCGAGATCGAGACGTCCGGGTCGGCGGCCGGCCCGCCGCGGCATGCGTCGATCTGGCCGCACGTCGAGGAGCACGTCTTCGACCTGATCTCGGCGCACCGCTCCACCATCGTCTTCTCGAACTCGCGCCGCCTCGCCGAGCGCCTGACCGCGAGGCTGAACGAGATCGCTGCCGAGCGAGCCGAGCTGGAGCTGCCCGAGGCGGGCTCGCCGGCCCAGGTGATGGCGCAGTCGGGTGCGTCGCTGGCGGCGCCGCCGCTGATCGCCCGAGCGCACCACGGTTCGGTCAGCAAGGAGCAACGAGCCCTGATCGAGGCCGACCTGAAGTCGGGCCGGCTGCCCTGTGTGGTCGCCACCAGCAGCCTGGAGCTGGGCATCGACATGGGCGCGGTCGACCTGGTGATCCAGGTGGAGGCGCCACCGTCGGTCGCCAGCGGTCTGCAGCGGGTCGGCCGGGCCGGGCACCAGGTCGGTGCGGTCTCGCGCGGTGTGCTCTTCCCGAAGTTCCGCGGCGATCTGGTCGACACCGCGGTCGTGGTGCAGCGGATGCGCGACGGACTGATCGAGAGCCTGCACATCCCGGCCAACCCGCTGGACGTGCTGGCCCAGCAGATCGTCTCGATCGTTGCCCTCGACACCATCGACGTGGACGAGCTCTATGCCCTGGTACGCCGGTGCGCCCCGTTCGCCACCTTGCCCCGTTCGGCCTATGACGGGGTGCTCGACATGTTGTCCGGCCGGTATCCGTCGGACGAGTTCGCCGAGCTCCGGCCGCGGATCGTGTTCGACCGGGTCAGCGGCGAGATCACCGGCCGGCCGGGTGCCCAGCGACTGGCGGTGACCAGCGGCGGCACCATCCCGGACCGGGGGTTGTTCGGGGTCTTCCTGGTCGGCGAGTCCACCAACCACCGGGTCGGCGAGCTCGACGAGGAGATGGTCTACGAGTCGCGCGTCGGCGATGTGTTCACGCTGGGCGCTTCCAGCTGGCGGATCGAGGACATCACCCATGACCGGGTGCTGGTCTCTCCCGCTCCGGGTCAACCCGGGCGGCTCCCGTTCTGGAAGGGCGACGCGGTCGGGCGACCGGCCGAGCTCGGCGCGGCGACCGGCGCCTTCGTCCGGACGATGGCCTCCCTGCCGCCAGCGAAGGCGATCAAACGGGCCCGGGACGCCGGCCTGGACGAGTACGCCGCGAACAACCTCGTCTCCTATCTCACCGAGCAGCGGGAGGCCACCAGCCGGGTGCCGGACGACATCACCATCGTGGACGATCCCGTCGTCGACGAGCTCGGCGACTGGCGGGTCTGCATCCACTCGCCGTACGGCGGTCAGGTGCATGGACCGTGGGCGCTGGCGATCGCGGCGCGGCTGCGCGAGCGGTACGGGATGGATGCCCAGTCGGTGTCCGGCGACGACGGGATCGTCCTGCGGCTGCCGGAGACGGACGAGCCACCGCCGGGGGCCGAGCTGGTGCTGTTCGACCCGGCGGAGATCGAGGACTTGATCACGACGGAGGTCGGCGGGTCTGCCCTGTTCGCCGCACGTTTCCGCGAGTGTGCCGCGCGTGCGCTGCTCCTCCCCCGGCGCAACCCGGGCCGCCGCTCACCCTTGTGGCAGCAGCGGCAGCGCTCGGCGCAGCTGTTGAGTGTGGCCAGCAAGTATGGGTCGTTCCCGATCGTGCTGGAGACATTGCGTGAGGTGCTGCAGGACGTCTACGACATCGACGCGCTGAAGGATCTGCTGACCGGGATCAGCGAACGCCGGGTGTCCGTGGTCGAGGTCGAGACCACTGAGGCATCGCCCTTCGCGAAGTCCTTGCTGTTCGGCTACGTGGGCGCCTTCATGTACGAGGGCGATGCGCCGTTGGCCGAGAAGCGCGCGGCCGCGCTCTCCCTGGACCAGAGCCTGCTTGCCGAACTACTCGGCCGCACTGAGCTACGCGAGTTGCTCGACGCCGAGGTGGTACTGCGGACGGAGGCCGAGCTCCAACGCCTGGCCGAAGACCGCCGCGCCCGCGACCTCGAAGGCCTCTTCGACGTACTACGGCTCGTCGGGCCGCTGTCGATCGCGGAGGCTTCGCAGCGCTGCGTGGAAGGCGCGGATGCCGAGTCCTGGTTGACCGAACTGGCCGCCGCCCGCCGGGTGGTTCGCGTCCGCATCGCCGGTGAACACCGCTGGGCCGTGGTCGAGGATGTGGCCCGCCTGCGCGACGCCCTCGGCGTACCGCTGCCTCCGGGTGTTGCCGAAGCGCACGCCGAGCCGGTCGCCGATCCGCTCGGCGATCTGGTGTCCCGGTATGCGCGAACACACGGCCCGTTCCGTGCTGTCGATCTTGCGACGCATCTCGGGATCGGCGTCGCCGTGGTGACGGATTCGCTGCGGCGGCTGAGTGCGGCCGGACGCGTGGTCGAGGGCGAGTTCCTGCCCGGCGGGATCGGTCTGGAGTGGTGTGACGCCGAGATCCTCCGTCTGCTGCGGCGGCGGTCGCTCGCTGCCCTTCGCAAGGAGGTCGAGCCCGTTGATCCTGCGGCGCTGGCGCGGTTCCTGCCGGCCTGGCAAGGGATCACGAGCAGCCGTGGGCGTGGATACGACGTGTTGCTGGGTGCGGTTGAGCAGCTCGCCGGGTGCGCAGTACCGGCGTCGGCGCTGGAGTCGATAGTGCTGCCTTCGCGCGTGCCTGGATACCAGGCGTCCATGCTGGATGAGCTGACCGCGACGGGCGAGGTTGTCTGGGCGGGTTCGGGGTCGTTGCCGGGGACTGACGGCTGGGTCTCGCTGCACCTGGCGGACAACTGCGATCTGACCTTGCCCGACCCGGACCCGACCTTCGAGCTCGGGGAGACCCATCAGGCCGTGCTGGACGCGTTGGCCGGCGGCGGCGCCTTCTTCTTCCGGCAGTTGAGTGATGTCGTCGGCTCGGCCAATGGAGTCGTTGACGACGAGACCCTGGTCAGCGTCCTGTGGGACCTCGTGTGGGCCGGCCATCTGACCAACGACACGTTGGCCCCGGTCCGCGGCTTGGTAGGCGGCGGCCGCGGCAGCCACCGAACCCGCCGTACGACGCCACGCGCGCGCCCGGGTCGTCCCGTCAGGCCAGGGCGGCCCGCCATGCCGTCGCGAAGTGGTCCACCGACGGCAGGCGGACGCTGGTCGCTCCTGCCGGAGCGCGATCCAGATGCCACTCGCCGGGCGCATGCCGCGGCCGAGACGCTGCTCGACCGCTATGGGATCGTCACGCGCGGCTCAGTGATGACGGAACGAACGCCGGGTGGGTTTGCAGCGGTCTACAAGGTGTTGAGCGCCTTCGAGGAGTCCGGGCGGTGCCGGCGAGGCTATTTCGTCGCAGGGCTTGGTGCTGCGCAGTTCGCCTTGCCAGGTGCGGTCGATCGGTTGCGGGCGATGGCTGATCTGTCCCCGGTCTCAGGTGGACGAGTCAAGCAGGAAGAGACGGCCGCGCGGGCCGTAGTACTGGCTGCCTCTGATCCGGCCAATCCCTATGGGGCTGCCTTGCCGTGGCCCGAGCGGGAGAACGCGGGCGGGCATCGGCCGGGGCGGAAGGCGGGTGCTCTGGTGATGCTGGTGGACGGGCGGCTGATCGTCTACGTCGAGCGTGGTGGACGGACGGTGCTGAGCTTCACCGAAGATCCAGATCTGCTGCAGCCGGCCGTCGACGCGCTCGCGCTGGCGATCCGGGACGGTCATCTGGGCAAGCTCAGTGTCGAGACCGCGGACGGCGAGCAGGTGCGGCACACCGTTTTCGGCGATGCCCTGGCGAAGGCCGGCTTCCATGCCACCCCGCGAGGCCTGAGGTTGCGCGCCTGAGGAGGGCCCCGATGTTTGGAGAGTCAGGTCATGCCTGAAGGGGACACCGTCTGGCGCGCGACCAAGCGGCTTCACCAGGCCATGGCCGGGAAGGACCTGACGCGGACCGACTTCCGGGTTCCGACGCTGGCGACGACCGACCTCAGTGGACGGACGATGGTCGAAGTTGTTGCGCGCGGCAAGCATCTGCTGATGCGGGTGTCCGGTGGGGTGACGATCCACAGCCACCTGCGCATGGACGGCAGTTGGCATCTGTACCGGCCTGGTGAGCGCTGGCGCGGAGGCGCCGATCATCAGGTCCGGGTCGTGCTCGAGACCGACTCCTGGGTTGCGGTCGGGTATCTGCTGCCGGTGCTGGAGCTGGTCGGGACAGACGCCGAGGACACTGTGGTCGGGCACCTCGGGCCGGATCTGCTCTCCCCTGACTTCGACCGGGAGTTGGCCATCGCGAACCTCGCGAAGGAGCCTGAGCGGACCATCAGCGAGGCCTTGCTGGACCAGCGCAACCTGGCCGGGATCGGGAACTTCTACCGGACCGAGGTGTGCTTCTTGCTCGGTCTGCATCCGTGGCGTCCCGTGCGGTCGGTGGACCTCGGCGCGGCGGTCGATCTCAGTCGGCGCCTGCTGAAGGCAAATCTCCAGCACGCCGCCCAGGTGACCACCGGAGTCGATCGGCCCGGCCGGCGGACCTGGGTCTTCGAACGGCCGGGGAAACAATGCCGGCGCTGCGGGACGACGATCCTGACCGCCCCGCTCGGGGAACCTCCGCGGGACCGGGTCAGCTACTGGTGCCCGGCCTGCCAGCCTGAGAACTGACCTGTGGACAACAGCCGAGGCGAGCCGGAACGCGGATAACTTCTCTGACGTATCGAACATCTGTTCGAACACGAGAGGAGACGGCATGTGCGACATCTGCGGCGGGATGACCGACGACGAGTACTCCGAACAGGTCGCGACCAGCATCGGGACCTTCGGGTGGTGCGTGCAGTACGTGACGGGCGAGGACAAGCGCAATCCCGGCTACGCCTACACGGTGGGACTGAGTCTGCACCGGCATCCCGAGTTCATTGTTTTCGACCAACTGGCCGAGCGTGCATATTTCGCGCTCGAACCGCTCGCCTGGGCGGTGCTCGAAGGGCGGCGGTTCGACGAGGGAAACGACCTCAGCGAGTACTACCCGCCACCTGCCCGGGCCAAGCTGCTCCGCTTCCCCGACTCCTCGACGCATCTGCTCTTGGCCAACGTGATGTTCCGGGATCCCGGTGAGCCACCGATCGAGGCGCTACAGCTCGTGCGGCCAGGCAAGCTGCCGCTCTTCGACAACCCCGTGAGCAGACGCTCCCGGACCCGGGATGCGCGATGAAACTCCTCAGCCGGTCAGGCGGCGGAGGCGACGACCTCGGGCTCGATCACCGAGTGCGCCAGCACCAGTGCCTCTTCACGGGCCAGGTCCTCGCTCACTTCGGCGAAAACCGTCGACAGCGGCACCTCCAGCGCCGTGCAGATGGCCGCGAGCAACTCGCTCGAGGCTTCCTTCTGACCGCGCTCGACCTCCGACAAGTAGCCCAGGCTGACCCGGGCATCGGCGGACACCTCGCGGAGAGTGCGCCCCTGGCGCAGCCGCTTGCGCCGCAGGACGTCGCCCAGAAGGCCACGAACCAGCACCATGAGGTTTCTCCCTTCCGCCTGTCGGACCGAACCTACTCGCACCGTAGCTCGACCGTGGACACCAACGGTACCCGTTGCCGGGTCACTACTCCTCGCAATGCCCAGCTTCGGTGCGCCGTCCCAGTCTGCCCTACCTGTGCCCATGCTGGTCTCAACACCCCGATCACCCAGGTTCTTCCGCCACCAGTTCAGCGGCGAGTCGCAGGACGGCCTGCACACTGCCCTGCCGGATGGCTGCTCGATCCCCGCTCAGCGACAGCCTCTCGACCCGTACCGCATCCGGCCCGGCCGCTGCTACATACACAGTGCCGGCCTCGATGCCCGCCTGTGGGTCGGGGCCGGCCACACCGGTCGTTGCCAGGCCGTAGGTCGCCCCCAGCCGCTGTCTGACGCCAGTGGCCAAGGCGACGGCCGTGTCGGGGTGTACGGGTCCTACATCGGCCAGGAGATCCGCCGGGACACCGGCGAGCGTCGCCTTCAGGTCAGTGGCGTACACGATCACTCCGCCGCGGTAGATCGCGGAGATGCCGGGAATGTCCGTCAGGGCGGCTCCGACGAGCCCGCCCGTCAGCGACTCGGCTGTCGCCAGCGTCGCCCCACGACTCCGCACCAGCCCCACGAGGCGCTCCAGCGCGTCCTGCTCACGGTCAGCTGTCACGGGCGGGAGCTGCTCACGGTCGGCTGTCATGGGAGGGGACGCTTGGCCGCGGCGCGGAGGCGGACGGCCCGGCCGACGTAATCGAGGCCGGTGATGATCGTCACCACCACGGCGGCGGCCATGAAGACCACAGCGGTCCAGTGCAGGACCGCCACCGACTGCCACGGAAGGAGGTAGAGACCCAGTGCGATCGCCTGCAGGACCGTCTTCAGCTTGCCGCCGCGGCTGGCCGGCATCACGCCGACGCGGATCACCCAGAAGCGAAGCGCGGTCACGCCCCATTCGCGGACCATCACCACGACCGTCACCCACCACGGCAGTTCGCCGAGGATGGACAGCCCGATGAAGGCCGCTCCGGTCAGTGCCTTGTCGGCGATCGGGTCGGCGATCTTGCCGAAGTTGGTGACCAGGTTCCAGCGGCGGGCGATGTCACCGTCGAATCGGTCGGTGACGATCGCGACCACGAAGGCCGCGGTCGCCAGCAGCCGGTTCTCCTCACCGCCACCACCGTCGCGGAGCAGCAGCCAGACGAACAGCGGTACCAGCACGAGTCGCAGTACGGTCAGCGCGTTCGCCACGTTCCAGGCGCTCGGCGCGCTGAGCGGGCCAGTGGCGCGATGCACCGGGTTCGTCGGCGGCATGGTCACGCGGTCAGGTTAGCTGCCGGAACGTCTGCTCGGGTCGGGACGTGCGCGGCGATCTCGGCGATCAGGTCGACGCCCTCGGTGCCGACGACCTCGGCAGTCACCAGGTCGCCGATGGCCAGCCCGGCCGGCAGAGCGGTCAGCGTGGTGGAACCGTCCACCTCGGGGCCTTGGTGAGCGGCCCGGCCCTCGGCGGTGTCGCCGTCGATCGACTCGACCATGACCTCCACGATCTCGCCGATCCGCGCCTCCGCGCGGGCCGACGTCAGGTCCTCGGCCAGCCTGGTGACCCGGTCCGCCCGGGCCGCGATGGTGTCCTCGTCCAGCTTGCCGTCGTAGGTCTCCGCCTCGGTGCCGTCCTCGTCCGAGTAGCCGAATACCCCGATCGCGTCCAGTCCGGCGCGAGAAAGGAAGTCGCAGAGAATGTCCACGTCCTCCTCGGTCTCCCCCGGGAACCCGACGATCACGTTGCTCCGGCTGCCGGCTGTCGGCGCCTCCTTACGGACCTGGGCGATCAGCTCCAAGAAGCGCTCGGCATCGCCGAACCGGCGCATCCGCCGCAGCAGCGGGCCGGACGCGTGCTGGAAGGACAGGTCGAAGTACGGCGCGACGCCCGGGGTGGTGGCCATCGCCGTGATCAGGGTCGGGCGCATCTCGGCCGGCTGCAGGTACGACACCCGGACCCGGGTCAGCCCCGGGATCGCGGCGATCTCCTCGACCAGCGTCTCGAGCAGCCGGAGGTCGCCCAGGTCCTTGCCGTACGAGGTGGAGTTCTCCGAGACCAGGAAGACCTCGCGGACACCGTTCTCCGCCAGCCACTGGGCCTCGCCGAGCACCTCGGTCGGGCGGCGGGAGACGAAGGCGCCCCGGAAGGCGGGGATCGCGCAGAACGCGCAGCGGCGGTCGCAGCCGGACGCCAGCTTCAGTGGGGCCATCGGGCCGCCGTCGAGCCGGCGCCGAACGACGCGCGGACCGCTTGCCGGCGCCGACGGCAGGTCCGGCGCGTCGATGGTCAGCTCGGACGTCTCGCTCGCCTTGATCGTCCGGCCCTTCAGTTCCTGCGGGGAGGCGTCGCCGTGACCGGGCAGCGCGACACCTTCCGCGCCGGCCCGATCCGCGGGCGCGAGCGGGAGGAGTTTGCGGCGATCGCGCGGCACGTGCGACTGGTGCTTGGTGCCGGAAAGGATCGAGCGCAGCCGGTCGGAGATGTCCGCGTAGTCGTCGAAGCCGAGCACCGCGTCGGTCTCGGGCAACGCCTCGGCCAACTGCTCGCCGTATCGCTCGGCCAGGCAACCGACCGCGACCACTGCCTGGGTCCGGCCGGACTCCTTGTAGTCCGAGGCGGCCAGCAGGGTGTCGACCGAGTCCTTCTTGGCGGCCTCGACGAACCCACAGGTGTTCACCACCACGGTGTCCGCTTCGGCGGCGTCGTCGACGAGGCGGAAGCCGCCGGCCTCGAGCCGGCCGGCCAGCTCCTCGGAGTCGACGTCGTTGCGGGCACAGCCCAGCGTGACCAGGGCAACGGTGGTGGGAGTGTTAGTCATCCCTACGAGTATGACTGCTCGACCCCGCGCGGACATAACCCCCAGCCACACCCGCACTGCCCCTCCGAGGAGTGGTCAGTCCTTTTGGACGGCGCCGGTGGGGGTGATCGTGAAGCGCTTGGCCTTCGGCGTGACGGGCTTGCCGTTGATGGTGATGGCGATGTTGCCCACCGAGCCGAGGGAGACCCGGATCGTGCCGGGATAGCTGACGGTCTGGGTGGAGCCCGGTCCCAGCAGCCCCTGGAAGAGCTTGAGGCCGTCGTAGTTCCGGAGCGTCACGTAGGACCCGTCGCGGGCAGCCTTCAGGGTCACAGTGACCCTCTTAGATACCGGTGGCTTCGGCCTGGTCGTCGCCTTCACCGGCGGCTTGGTGACGGTCGGCTTGACGACCGGAGCGGTCACCGAGGCGGTCGGGGTCGAGCGGGACGCGTTCGCCTCGACGTCGCTCGGCAGCGTGAAGAGCCGGATCATCCCCCAGCCCATCAGGCCGACCAGGATGGCGCCCAGCACGACGGCCCACCGGGGCCGGGCCGGGTGCAACATCGGAGCCTTCCCCTTCGCGCGGTCCTCCCGGCGGTGCTGGTCCGGCTCGACCGCGGGATGGGTCTCGTCGAAGCTGGCCAGCAGCGGAGCGGGATCTGCCTTCACCACCCGGGCGATCGCTCGGATGTGGCCACGGGCGTAGAAGTTGCCACCGCAGCGGGAGAAGTCGTCCGCCTCCATGGCGAGCAGCAGGCCGGGTCTGATCCGGGTGGCCGCGCTCAACTGCTCGATCGACAGATCCGCCCGTTCGCGGGCCGCCGTGAGCTCGCTGCCGATGCTCACGTCCCCCACCGCCTTTCCACCGTCCACGCGTTCACGGATCCGCCGACATCACCACAGTCAACGGCCGGGGCTCGACGGGGTCACGGAAAGATCAGAGTTGTTCCCTGACCGGACACCTGGCGTCTGCCAGCATGTGCAAAGCCTGTACCACTTCCCCGTTCGACGGACGGGCCGTCATTCCGAACGGTACCGCCAGAGAGGTCCCAGTCAACCGGCGATTGGCATCTGTAACCTTTCTGGTTGCCTCTGACATCGATCCGACCACCGGCGCCGGGTCACGCAGGTGCACCGCGATCCGGCCGTCGTCGAGCGGATGCCGGCGCCGCAGTACGGTCACTTCCTCGATGTCCTCCCAGCGGGTGCCGATCCACTCGTGCCGGATCCGCAGCCTGATCCCGACCTGGTCGGCGACCAGCATGTCCCCGACCGTCAGCGCCCGGCCGCAGAACACCGCCAGCGCGGCGAAGGCGGCGGCCGCGAGCCAGCGCAGCACGCCGGTCGACGTGCTCGAAGCCGAGGCCGCGAAGCCGATCGCGACCAGCGCGGCTCCGGCGGCGAGCGCACCATGCACCTTCTGCGAGGCGCGGATGGTGAACTCCTGGGTCACCCCGGCCGGCTCGGTGAGAAGCTGCTCCGACCGGCCCTCTCCGAAGGCGACCTCGGGTGCGGTGGTGTGGGCGGTCACGGGTCACTCTCCTCGCAATGTGGCGACGAAGTCCTCTAGATCGTCAGGTTTCACCAGCACGTCGCGAGCCTTGGAACCTTCGCTCGGCCCGACCACGCCCCGGCTCTCCAGGATGTCCATCAGCCGGCCCGCCTTGGCGAAACCGACGCGGAGCTTGCGTTGCAGCATCGACGTCGAGCCGAACTGCGTGGAAACGATCAGCTCAGCCGCCTGGACGACCAGGTCCATGTCGTCGCCGATCTCGTCGTCCAGGTCCTTGCTCGGCCCGGCCGCCACGGTGACGTCCTCGCGGTACGTCGGCTGCAACTGCTCCTTGCAGTGCTCGACCACCGCGCGGATCTCGTTCTCGGTGACCCAGGAGCCCTGGATCCGCATCGGCTTGCTCGCGCCCATCGGCAGGAACAGGCCATCACCCTGGCCGACCAGCTTCTCCGCGCCCGGCTGGTCCAGGATGACCCGGCTGTCCGCGAGCGATGAGGTGGCGAAGGCGAGCCGGGACGGCACGTTCGCCTTGATCAGACCGGTGACCACGTCGACGGACGGCCGCTGGGTGGCCAGCACCAGGTGGATGCCGGCGGCCCGGGCGAGCTGGGTGATCCGGACGATCGAGTCCTCGACATCGCGCGGCGCGACCATCATCAGGTCGGCCAGCTCGTCGACGATCACCAGCAGGTACGGGTACGGCGTGAGCACCCGCTCGCTGCCCGGCGGCACCTTGATCTTGCCGCCGCGGACGGCCTTGTTGAAGTCGTCGACGTGCCGGAACCCGAAGGCCGCCAGGTCGTCGTACCGCATGTCCATCTCGCGGACGACCCACTGCAGCGCCTCGGCGGCCTTCTTGGCGTTCGTGATGATCGGGGTGATCAGGTGCGGGATGCCCTCGTAGTTGTTCAGCTCGACCCGCTTGGGGTCGACCAGCACCATCCGGACCTCGTCCGGCGTCGACCGCATCAGCACGGAGGTGATCAGCGAGTTGACGAACGACGACTTACCCGAGCCGGTCGCACCCGCGACCAGCAGGTGCGGCATCTTCGCCATGTTGGCGACCACGAAGCCGCCCTCGACGTCCTTGCCCAGCCCGGCCACCATCGGGTGGTGGTCGTTGCGCGCGGTCGCGGAGCGGATCACGTCGCCGAGGCTGACGATCTCCTTGTCCACGTTCGGGATCTCGATGCCGATCGCGGACTTGCCCGGGATCGGGGACAGGATCCGGACGTCTGCGCTCGCCACCGCGTAGGCGATGTTCTTGCTCAGCGCGGTGACCTTCTCCACCTTGACGGCAGAACCGAGCTCCACCTCGTAGCGGGTGACTGTCGGGCCACGGGTATAGCCGGTCACCTGGGCGTCGATGGTGAACTGGTCGAACACCTCGGTGAGGCGATCCACCACAGCGTCGGAGGCCTTGGTGCGGGCCTTGTGCACCGAACCAGGCTTCAGGATCTGGCCGTCGGGCAGCGTGTAGGTGATGTCTCCGGACAGGCTGAGCTGCTCGACCCGCTGAGGTATCGGCGTGTGCGGCGGCGGTTCGGAAGCAGGCTCCGCCTTGGCAACACCCATACCGGCGGCAGCAGCACCCATGCCGGCGGCCCCGGCGGCATCGAGACCGATCTCCGTGTCGTCAGCGTCTTCCTCCGAGACAGCAGCCTTCTTCCGGCCACGCTTGGAGATCTCGCGCCCCTCGAGCACCGGGGAGTCGTAGGGCTTGACCGTTGGCTCACCGTCATCGTCCAGAGCGGCCTTCTGGCGCCGCTCCTTCCGGGTCAGGCGCACAGTGTCGTCGGCGGCCGCCACCGACGGCGCGTCGGCAGGCAGTTCGGTCCGCCCCAGCAGTACGTCGAACGCGGCCCGCACACGCAGCGGGATCGCGTAGATCGGAGTACCGGTGACTACCAGCGCGCCGAAGAGTGCGAGCAACACCAGCAGCGGCGCAGCGACGTACTGCGTGAGCAGGTCGGACAGCAGGGAGGAGACGACGTAGCCGATGGCTCCACCGGCATCCTGCAAGCGGCCGCTGGCCGGGTCACCCGGACGCGGAATGCCGTTCGCGAGGTGGACCAGGCCGAGCACGCCCAGGGAGATCGCCGTCCAGCCGATCACCTGGCGACCGGCCGGGCCGTTGCGGTCAGGGTGGCGCAAGGTCCGTAGCGCGATGAACAGCAGCATCAGCGGCACGGCCCAGCCGAGCATGCCGACGCTGCCGCCGATGACTGTGCGAAAGGCGTTGCCGACGGCACCTGGCAGGTCCCACCAGATCGCGGCGGCGACCACGACGGCCAGGCCGATCAGAGTGAGGCCGGCGCCGTCGCGGCGATGGGCCGGATCCAGGTCGCGGGCGCCGTTGCCGACGCCGCGGACGATGCTGCCGAGCAAGTGCGCGATGCCGATCCAGCACTTGATCAGACCGCGGCCAAGAGCCAGCATGGCTGCCGCGAAGGGACCCGCCCCGCCGGATCTGGGCGCGGTCGTTCGCGCAGCGGCATTGCCACCGCGCTTCGCGCTCTGCCCACGCTTCTGGGCGCCTGACGGACGGGAGCGTCCACCGGTGGCCGACCGCTCTGTTTTCGGGCGGTTGGCTGCCGACTTCCGCGCCCGCGCCGGGGAAGACGTGCGGGTCGCCATAGTCAGCAGGCTACCCCGACTACCACTCGAGTCACACGTGTCACACGCCGGTCACACTGCCCCTTCCGTAGCGTCACGGCGTCGCCACGCGGGGAGTTTCAGACGCCGGTGACCCCGTCAAGGTGTTCGCGGAGGAGATCGGCATGGCCGCAGTGGCGGGCGTACTCGCCGATCAGGTGGAGGTAGATCATCCGCAGGCTCGACTCCTCGTCGCGGATCATGAAGCGGTCGTCGAGGGACCGGCCCGCGGCCGCCTTGTCGGACAGCTCCCACTCCGCGATCAGCCCCTCGTACTCCGCTTGCGCGCGGCCGGCGTCGATGAGTTCGAAGTCCGCGTCCTTGCCCAGCGACGGATCGAAGACCGGCTCGGCCGGGTCGTCCGGCGTGAAGAGGATCCGGAACCAGATCCGCTCCACCTTGGTGAGATGCCGGATCAACCCGAGCAACGACAGGTTCGACGGCGGGGACGGCCGCTGGGCCAACTGCTCGGCGGCCAGCCCGCTGCACTTGTGCAGCAACGTGGCCCGGTAGAAGTCCAGCCACCCCGCCAACAGTTCGCGCTCCGGCGCCACGAGCGAACCGTCGGGCCGTTCCACCTCAGGTGCAGTCCAAGTCATCGCAGCATCATCACCGCCCCGGGGTCACAGGACCAACTGCGGCAGCCTGGACAGGCGGGGCCCACCCTGGCCTGGGGATGATGCAGAACGGATGACCGGCTGGGTCCTCGAAGACATTGCCGGACAGTTTGCGAGCGCCCAGAGCCAGGACAGCAGGTTCGGCCGCTGCCACGTCGTCGACCATCACGTCGAGATGGAACTGCTGCGGGTGGGCCGGATCGGGCCACCGAGGTCTCTGGTGGTCCGGAGCGAGTTGGAAAGCCAGCCCGGAACTGCTGCTGTTCGCGGCGACCACCACCCAGTCCTCACTCTCGTACGTGATCGGCAGGCCGGTGAGTTCCGAGTAGAACCGCGCAAGCACCGCGGGATCAGGGCAGTCGATCGCCACATGGTGAAGTCTTCCAATCATGCCGTCATCATCACCGCCGCTGGTGCCGGACAACAGGTCCCGCTGGATCACTCGGCGTACAAATACTTGAGGCCTTGCTTCAGGTAGGTGCGGGGATTCGTGTCGAGGTGGGTCACCCAGGCAGGGGCGGTCTCGCCTCGGAGCCAGGCGTAGCGGGCCAGCGCGTAGCCGTACATCGGCTCGGTGAGGTAGCCGAGCCGGCTGGTCTGATAGCTCCGGTCCGACTGGCGGAACTCGAAGGCAGCGTTCGCGTTGAAGACGCCCATCCCGAAGAACACCGTGAACAGATCGGTCAGCGGCTCACCGTCCCGCCGCTCCCGATCGATCCGCTCCTCGCCCAGCAACCGTTCGTGGCCGAGTTCGTGCGCGATCGTCGCCACCAGCCCGACCGGCTCCCGCGCCTGCCCCAGGTGCACAGTGATGACGGTCAGCCCGTCGCGGGTCTGCCAATGTCCCGCCGCCCGCCGATGCCGATACTCCAGCGAGACGGAATCCAGCAGCTCCTCACCCTCCTCGGGCTCGAACTCGAGCAGCACCCGATCGGCCGGCACCCCCAGCCGCGTGCAAACAGTCTCGAAGACAGCCCGTACGTCGTCCTCGGTGCCCGCGTAGTCCGCTGGGAAGAAGGAGATCTCCGGCAGCGCGACCGGCCCCCGCAGTACCGCGTCACCGAACTCGGAGACGAACCAGTCCAGCGACTCTTCGATCCAGAGCTGTTCCTCCGACCGCACCGGGCACTTTGCCCTGCTCCACCACATCCGGACCACCCCCTCCCGAGACCGCACCTGGCGACTAGGACGCGCTCCCGCCTGCAAATGGTTGCCTGTCTCAGGATGTGTAGCGGAGTCTCACGAAGTGGGATTGCTGCTGGCGCATCTACCGGGCCTTTGGTTACCGTCTTCAGCAGGTCATGAGTGTCAGCGTCAAGCCCCGGCTCGCTGGCCGGCAACCCTCCTCCGCGGTGGGGTGCCCCGGGTGAGGACCCGGCCGTTCGGAACACCCCGATCGGCAAGCGCGGACCACCGGGAGCAAACCATGTCGATCCTCTCCATCCTCGAGCCTGCCAACACGAGCACCGCTCGGCCGACCATCGCCCGGCTCACCACCGGCAACATCCCCGCCACGGTCGGGTCGGACCTGTTGGTGCCGCTGGCCGACGGCCGGGTGACGGACTACGCGAACTTCGACCATGGAGCCAGCGCGCCCTGTCTGGAGTCGGTGCGAGCTGCCGTCGAGGCCGCGCTGCCGTCGTACGCGTCGGTGCATCGCGGCAACGGGTACGCGTCCCGGATCACCACCCAGTGGTACGAGCGGGCCCGCCGCGAGGTGCACACCTTCGTCGGCGCCAGCACGGATGACCAGGTGATCTTCACCCGGCAGACCACCGACGCCCTGAACCTCCTGGCCCGCGCAGTACCGGCCGACGCCACGGTGATCGTGTTCGAGTCCGAGCACCACGCTGCCCTACTCCCCTGGCCGACCGAGCGCACCATCCGTCTGGCCGCGCCGACGTCGACCACAGCCGCAGTCACGGCAGTCGCCGACGCACTGCGCACCGCACCGGAGGGACCGCGCCTGGTCGTAGTCACCGGCGCCTCCAACGTGACCGGCGAGATCTTCCCGATCGCCGAGATCGCCGCAGTAGCCAAGGCTCACGGCGCCCGCGTCTGCCTGGACGCCGCACAACTCGCACCGCACCGCGTGGTCGACATCGCCCAACTGAACGTCGACTGGGTCGCCCTGTCGGGCCACAAGCTCTACGCCCCGTACGGCGCGGGCGCGCTGATCGGCCGCGCCGACTGGCTCAACGCAGCTGACCCGTACCTCTACGGCGGCGGCGCAACCGCCTCTGTCACCGGCGACGAGACCGTGTGGAACCAGGGCCCCGCCCGGCACGAGGGTGGCTCCCCCAACGTCATCGGCGCGATCGCCCTGGCCGCGGCGTGTGCAGCGATCACCAAGCACCGCGAGGCGATCGAGCAGCACGAGCGCAGCCTGCTTGCCCGGCTCCGCACCGGACTGGCCCAGCTCCCCGGCGTGAACACCTACTCGCTGTTCGGCGAAGAGGCGGACCGCGTCGGCACGGTCTGCTTCACCATCGAGGGCTTGAGCTCGACCCTTGCCTCCGCGGCGCTGTCAGCGGAGTACGGCATCGGCGTGCGGGACGGCAAGTTCTGCGCGCACCCGCTGGTCGGCCGCCTGCTCGCAGACTCCCCCGAGCACGGCACCGCCATCCGCGCCAGCCTTGGCCTCGGTACTACGCGCGAACACGTCGACCGCCTGGTCGCCGCAGTCCGCACCCTGGCCACCAACGGCCTCACCTCGGAGTACGAGGAGTCCACCCACGGCTGCCAGCCCGCCAACGACCCCCGCGACCTCGAGGCCCCTCACATCTGGTGAACCTCAGCCCACAGGGTTCAGCCCTGTGTGGTGAGCGGCGAACGCCAGGAGGTCGGCCCATTCGGAGGCGACCATGGCGGCGGGTTTGCCGAAACCGTGGCCGGTGTTGACCTCGATGCGGGTCAGGACCGGCGATGCACCGGCCTGAACGTGTTGCAGGCTCGCCATGAACTTGTGGCTGTGGAGCGGGACCACGCGGTCGTCGTGATCACCGGTGACCACCAGCGTCGCCGGGTACGACGTACCGGGCCGCAGGTTGTGCAGCGGGGAGTAGGCCAGCAGGTCCTCGAACTGGTCGGGGTCGTCGGGCAGCCCGAAGTCCGAGGCCCAGGCGGCTCCGACGGTGAAGAGATGGAAGCGCAGCATGTCCATCACGCCGACCCCCGGCAGCGCCACCGCGAAGAGGTCCGGCCGCTGCGTCATCACCGCGCCGACCAGCAGCCCACCGTTGCTGCGGCCGTGGATCGCCAGCTGCTGCGGGGTCGTCACCTTGTTCTCCTGCAGGTGCTCGGCCACGGCGATGAAGTCGTCGAACACGTTCTGCTTGTTCTTCAGCCGGCCCTCGTCGTGCCACGCGCTGCCGTACTCACCGCCGCCCCGCAGGTTGGTGATCACCAGCACTCCCCCGGCCGCAAGCCACGCAGGCCAGCCCGGCTTGTAATCCGGCAGGATCGGGATGTGGAAACCGCCGTATCCGTACATCAGGGTCGGCCGGGGCTGCTCGAAGTCCAGGTCGGCCCGGCTGATCAGGAAGTACGGCACCTCGCGGCCCGGCGCGATCCGCCGGGACACCGTGATCTCCGGCGAGGTGAACCCGCCCGCCCCGCCGGCGACCAGTTCCGGTAGCGCGCGGGATTCCCCAGAGGCGGCGGACACGACGTACGAGAGGGTCGGTTCGGTGGTCGAGGAGAGGCCGATGAAGAGCTCGTCGTGCTTGGTGCTCGCGGACACGTCGACCACTCCGCCGCCGGGAAGCGGTACCGGCCTGGCGTTGCCGCCATCGAGGTCGTACAAGGTCAGGACCGGCTGCGCGTCGATCAGCGCCAGCGTGGCGAGGCCGGCCGACGTACCGAAGACGGTCTGCAACGCGCCCGCGCCCTCGGGGATCAGGTCGGTGAACGTGCCGTCGAGGCCGCAGCTGACCACTCGGCCGCGCGGGGCGTCGCGGGTGGTGCGCAGTACCAGGCGATCGCCGGCCATCCGGACGAAGTGGTGCTCCGCCTCGAACTCGTCGATCAGCTTGATCGGCTCCCCCAGCCCGGTATCGACGATCGGGTAGACCCACAGGCGGGTGTCGCGGTCGGTGCCCTGGGTCAGGTGCACCACCACGTACCGGTCGTCGTCGGTGACCTCGGGCCCGATGAACAGCCGGTCGTCGTCCGGGAAGGTGACGATCAGTTCGTCCTCGGACTGCGGCCTGCCGAGCCGGTGCAACTTGAGCTGGGCGCCGCTCAACGGCTTGGTCTCCGTGCCCTCGCTCCGCCCACCGGCGGGGAAGTGCAGATACAGGTACGCCGAGGAGTCCGGCAGCCATGTGGCTACACAGAACTTGGCCTCGGTGACCACGTCGTCGAGCTCCGCGCCCGTGGCAATGTCCAGCAGCCGGAAGGTAAGCCAGTCGCTGCCGCTCTCGTTGATGGCATAAGCGAAGTACCGGCCGTCGGGACTGACGGTGTAGCTGCCGAGCGAGTCGGTGCCGTCGGCGGACAGCGTGTTCGGGTCGATCAGTACCCGGCCGCCATCCAGCAACTGCTCCAGCGACTCCGCGACGTAGATGACGTCCTGGGCCTGGGTGCCATCGTTGCGGCCGACGAAGAACCAGCCGGACTCCTGGGCAGGAACGCCTGCCCGCGGACGGGCCAGGATGGCCGACATCGTGCGCTGGAACCAGGCCCGCTCGGGGTAGGTCGAGAGCTCTGCCTCGGTGCCCTCGTTCTGGCGGCGGACCCAGTCCTTGGTCTCAGCGGAGTCGGCATCCTCCAGCCAGCGGTACGGGTCGGCGATCTCTCGTCCGTGCAGCGTCTCGACCAGATCGTCGCGACGGCTGTCCGGGTACTCAGCGGCGGTCATGGGCACAACGTAGTCGCCACGGGCAAAACAACCTCAGGGTGCAGGCGAGAGCTCGCCTGATCATTCGCCCCCTTTTCACCCTCGCCAACTGCCCACAGTGACGGCGATCCTCGATGGTGAAAAGGGGGCGAATGATCAGGCGGGCTTGCGGCGCGGTGGTTGGGGGTTTCTAGCCTGTACAGCGACTGGGCAGGGCGTGCACTTAAGAGGCCGGGTGCAGGTCCTTGGTCCAGAGGATCTTGCCGTACAGGTCGCGCAGGGAGGCGGTGAAGACCTCGCTGCGCGGGTCGATCGCGACATGGCCGAAGAACTGGTTGCCGCCGCTCGGCGGCTGGTTCGGGAAGTCCGCCGCCTTCACGAACTCGACCTTCGGGCCGAAGGTGGAGTCCATCGGGTTCGGCCCGAAGGTCCCCGCGTTCACCGGACCGGCGACGAGCTCCCAGAACGGGTCGAAGTCGGTGTAGGCCGCGCGGGACGGGTCGTAGTGGTGGGCGGCGCAGTAGTGCACGTCCGCCGTCAGCCAGACGGTGTTGCGCACCTTCCGCCGCTTGAACTGGCTCAGCACCCAGGCGATCTCGTGCTCACGACCACCGGGCGCGCCGGCCAGACCGTTCGCGACCGCCTCGATCTCGGTGCCGTCCGGGACCAGGATGCCGAGCGGCATGTCACTGGCGATCACCTTCCAGGTCGCCTTCGACTTGGCGACCTCACGGACCAGCCAGGCGGCCTGCTCAGCACCGAGCATCGCGACCGGGCCGGCGACACCCGGAGCCGGGTTGGCGCCGCGGTACGTCCGCATGTCGAGGCAGAAGACGTCCAGCAGCGGGCCGTAGCTCACCTTGCGGTAGATGCGGTCCCGGCCGGCCGAGTGCGTCATCGGCAAGTACTCGAGGAACGCCTGCCGGGCGCGCGAGGCGAGCACGTCCACGCGCTTCTCGGTGTACCGGTCGTCGACCAGGATCTCGCCCGGGTACCAGTTGTTCACCGTCTCGTGGTCGTCCCACTGGCTCACGATCGGCACGTCGGCGTACAGGTCGCGGACGTTGTGGTCGAGCAGGTTGTACTTGTACCGGCCCCGGTACTCCGCGAGGGTCTCGGCGACCTTGGAGACCTCCTCGGTCACCACGTTCTTCCAGACGGTGCCATCGGGAACATTCACCGAAGCCTCGATCGGGCCATCGGCGTAGATGTTGTCGCCGGAGTGCAGGAAGAAGTCCGGCCGGGTCTGGTGCATCGCCTTGTAGGCGACCATGCCGCCGAGGTCGGGGTTGATCCCGTAGCCCTGGCCGGCGGTGTCCCCGGTCCACACGAACGACACCGGGCGGTTGCGCCCCGGAGTACTGAAGGAACCCTTGGCGGTCTCGCCGACTCGACCGTACGAGTCCTCGAAGCCGACGCGGTAGTCGTAGCGCTGGCCCGGGCGGAGGCCCCGCAGCGGCAGCTGGGCGGTGAAGTCCTGGTCAGGTCCGGTGATCGGGCCACGCAGCCGGATGGCATGGTCGAAGCGGCCGTTGCTGGTCAGCTCGACGACGAGCCGGGACCGGCGGTCCGCGCGGGACCACACGACGGCCGAGTTCGCGGTGACATCGCCGCTGGCGATCCCGGACGTCAGGGCTGGGCGATCCCGGCGGATGGACGCTGCGGCAGGCAGCGTGGGAATAGCGATGGCAGCCCCGGTTGCGGCGGTGGCACCGAGGAGCTGGCGGCGGCTCAAGGTCATGGTGCGAACCTGTCCCTCGCTGGTGACGGCCAGGTGACCAGCGGGCGAACTGCCTGACAAATCAGCCGCGGGTCCGCGCTGGCCCGGCGGAGAAGTCGCGTTGCGCGCTTGTCAAATCGGCGTTTGCCCAGGTCAGAGGCGAGTTCTGGGCCGGCTGAAGTCGCTTAACACGGTACGAACGCGAGTGGGCAAACCGTGTAACCGGTGCGGGAGACCTTCGATCCACCCGATCGAGGAGGCCTGCCATGCACCGAGTTCCCGATCTTTCCGACATCAAAACAGCCGCCGAGCGCCTGGGCGTCGGACTCACCACCGAAGAGGCGGAGGTCTACCGCCGCCACCTGGACAGGATGCTGTCCGAGTTCGACGGCTTCGTCCAGGCACGCGGCGCCGAAGTACGGCCGCCGCGCTTCCCCGGCGCCCGCGAGCCCGGTTATCGCCCGAGCGCCGACGAGGACCCGCACAACGCCTGGACCTGGAAGTGCTCCATCTACGGCAGCGGCTCCGGCATCCTCACCGGCCGGACCGTCAGCTTCAAGGACCACACCGCCGTCGCCGGGATGCCGATGAGCTTCGGCGCCCAGGTGCTGAGCGGCCACGTGCCCGACTTCGACGCGACCGTCGTCCAGCGCTCGCTGGAGGCCGGGGCCACGGTGGTCGGCAAGAACGTGATGAACGGCCTGGCCGGCGGCTTCGGCTTCGGCGGCGGCGTCGGTGACTTCGGCCGGCCGCTGAACCCGCACAACCCCGACCACCTGACCGGCGGATCCTCGTCCGGCTCGGCCGCGGCCCTGGTGGACCGCGAGGTCGACATCTCCTTCGGCGGCGATCAGGGCGGGTCCATCCGGATCCCGGCCTCGTGGTCGGGCACCGTCGGCCACAAGCCCACCTTCGGCCTGATCTCGCACTTCGGCATCGGGTTCGGCTCCGACCAGAGCATCGACTACACCGGCCCGATGACGATGTCGGTCCTCGACGCTGCCCTCGCACTCGAGGCGGTCGCCGGCTACGACGGGCTCGATCCGCGGCAGACCCGTGAGGTGCCCGACCGGTACGACGCCACCAGCGGGCTGACCGGGGACATCGAGGGACTGCGGATCGGCATCCTCCGCGAGGGCTTCCTCGGCGCCACCGAGGCGGTGGCCGACTCCGTCCAGCAGGCCATCGAGGTCTTCGAGAAACTCGGCGCGGTGGTCAGCGAGGTCTCGGTCCCCGAGCACCTCACCATCGGTGACGCCCAGGCCGCGATGTCGGCCGAGTCCACGCTGGCCGTGCGGGGCTCGGGCTTCTACGGCGCCTTCGCCCGGACGTTCTACCCCGAGGACACCATCGCCACCATCACCCGGGCCTGGCAGCACAACCAGGAACTGCTCGACCCGCGCGGTCTGCTCAACCTGATGGCCGGCGAGTTCAGCCGTCGCTACTGGGCCGGACGTCTGTACGCCAAGGCGATGAACGCCCGCCCGGCCTACATCGCGGCGTACGACCGGGCGCTGGCCGAGGTCGACGTACTGGTGATGCCGACCACCATCACGCAGGCGCCCAAGTTCCAGCCGCCTGCCGACTACGGCACTGCGCTCGACTACGCGCTGCAGAGCCCGGTCTCGCAGAGCGCGGTGGCGAACACCCGGCCGTTCAACTTCACCGGCCACCCCGCGCTCGCGGTGCCGTGCGAGAAGCGGGACGGATTGCCGGTCAGCATCCAGCTGGTCGGCCGGATGTTCGACGACGCGCTCCTGCTCAAGGCCGCGCACGCCTTCACCAAGGCCACCCCGTTCGAGGAGTGGCTCGCGGTCGACGCGGCATGAGCAGACCCGCCATGTTCCGCTCCTTGCAGGTCCGCAACTACCGGATCTTCTTCTGGGGCGGAACGGTCAGCAACATCGGGGTCTGGATGCAACGCACCGCCCAGGCGTGGGCCGTCGTCGTGCTGAGTCACGGCGACGGCCTGGCCCTCGGGTTCGTCGCCTTCCTGCAGTTCTTCCCGACCGTGCTGCTCGGGCTGGGGGCCGGCGCGCTGGTCGACCGGGTGGACAAGGTCAGGCTGCTGGTCGTCACCCAGGCTCTGGTGGGCCTGGGCAGCGTTGCCCTCGGCATCCTCGACGGGCTGGGGATCCTCACGCTGATGCAGGTGTACGTGCTGGCGGCCGCGACCGGCGTGATCAACGCGTTCGACTTCCCGGCCCGTCAGTCCGTCGTCTCGGAACTGGTCGGACCGGACCAGGTGGTCAGCGCCATCGGCCTGAACTCCGCCTCGTTCAACGTCGCCCGGCTGGTCGGTCCCGCCCTGGCCGGCCTGCTGATCGGTGTTGCCGGTACGCCGTTGATCTTCTTCCTGCACGCGATCAGTTCGGCGGGCATCCTGCTCGCTCTGCTGCGACTCGACCGCTCACAACTGCATCCCGTGCCGCGCTCGACGCTGCGGGGCCGGCAACTCGGAGCCGGCCTGCGGCAGGTGGTCGGGGATCCCACCCTCGCAACGCTGATCGTGCTGTCCGGCGTGATCGGGGTGGTGGGCGTGAACAGCCTGCAGGTCGTGCTGCCGCTCGCGGCCACCGAGGTCTTCGGTGTCGGCGCTCTCGGCTTCGGGTTGGTCACCTCGTGCCTGGCCGTCGGCGGACTCGCGGGAGCTCTGGTGGCCGCCTCCAGCAGCGGGATGCCACGGCATCGCTGGGTGCTCGGCACGGCGGCAGCGCTCGGTTGTTGCCTGATCATCGCCTCGGTGATGCCCGTACTGGTCGCCTTCGGGGCCGCTCTGGTGTTGTGCGGCGGGATGTTCATGACGTTCGCCGTGCTGGCGAACACGTCGGTCCAGCTGACCGCGGAGCCCGCTCTGCGCGGTCGAGTGGTGGCCGTCTATCTGACCCTCTTCCTCGGCGGCGGGGCGCTCGGGGCGCCGGTGCTCGGCTTCCTGTCCGAACAGTTCGGACCGATGCGGGCGATCGGACTGGCCGGCGTGTTCGGCGTGGTGGCGGCGGGCGCGGGCGCGGTGGTCCTGGTGGCCATCGGCCTTCGAAACCCGCCGGGAATTCCACCCACAGGATTCCCGGCATTGTTTACCAGCGAGATACCGAAGCGGTCGATCCGTGAAACATCCCAGTCATAAATTGTTCGTGAATCTCCTTCTATGACAGGGTTTTCTACCCTCTCCTCCCGCCTGAATTCGCCGGAAAAGAATGTCTACCGGCGCGGTCCGGAATTCCCCTGCAAGGCCGCAAGCGAAAGGAACACGACGATGTCGACGACGACACAGGTACGACAGGTCGAGCTAGCCGATACGCCGGAGTCGAGAGCGGCCGCGCCCGCCCTGCGGGTACGGGATCTGGTCACCGAGTTCCGCACCCGGCAAGGGGCTCTGCGGGCGGTGGACGGCATCTCGTTCACCGTGCCGCGGGGCGGAGTCCTCGCGGTGATCGGTGAGTCCGGCAGCGGCAAGAGCGCGATGCTGCGCTCGATCATCGGGATCAACCCGCCGACCACCCTGATCACCGGCGAGATCTCGGTCGGCGGCCGGGATCTGCAGGCGATGTCGCCGCGGGATCGGCGCAAGGCCCGCGGCAACGACGTCTCGATGGTCTTCCAGGACCCGCTGACCGCGCTGGACCCGGTGTACACGATCGAGAAGCAACTGGTCGAGGCGATCCGCAAGCACCACGAGGGGATCGACCGGTCCCAGGCCCGGCGCCGCGCGCTCGACCTGCTCGAGCTGGTCCAGATCCCGTCCGCCGCGGCCCGGCTGAAGGCCTACCCCTCCGAGCTGAGTGGTGGCATGAGGCAACGAGTCGTGATCGCGATGGCGATCGCCGGCAAACCCACGGTGCTGCTGGCGGACGAGCCGACGACCGCTCTCGACGTCACCGTGCAGGCCCGGATGATGCGGTTGTTCCGCCAGATCCAGCGCGAGATCGACATGGGCCTGGTCATCGTCACGCACGACCTCGGCGTCGCGGCCGAGCTCGCCGACGAGGTCGCGGTGATGTACGCCGGGCGCTTCGTCGAGTACGGCTCCGCGGTCCAGGTCCTGAACGCGCCCTCGCATCCCTACACCGAGGGCCTGATCGAGGCGAACGTCCGGGCCGGCCAGGACCGTCGGCCGAACGCGATCCCAGGCGCCCCGCCCAGCCTCGACCAGCTCCCGCCGGGCTGCGCCTTCGCGCCGCGCTGCGGATATGCGGTCGGTGCCTGCTGGGACGGCCGGCCGGTCGCGCACCACGTGAACGACGGGCACTGGAGCAACTGCCTGTTGGTCCCCGGTGAGAGCCGACTGGCTTCCTGACATGCGGACCCGCCCATCCCCCGCCCTGTCTTTCGTGCTGGCCCTGCTGCTGGTGGTTCTCGCCGGTTGCGCGTCGGCACAGCCAAGCGGCCCCCCGCCGTCGGGGGGCGAGCTGCGGATCGCCATGTCAGCAGGCAACATCCCCTTCCCGTCGACCCCGCCCAACGAGGGCTACGAGGGCTACCGGTTCGTCGGCAACAACATCTACGACGGCCTGACCCGGCTGAACCTGGACCAGGCCAGTACGTTGCCGTCTCCGCAACCGTCGCTGGCCGAGTCCTGGACCATGTCGAAGGACCTGACCACCTGGACCTTCAAGCTGCGCCAGGGCGTCAAGTTCCACGACGGCACCACCTTCGACGCGGACGCGGTGATCTTCCAGTACGACCGGCTCCGCACCAAGACCTTCCAGTACTACGACACGAAGTCGGCCGCGAGCGCCGCGGCGTTGTTCCGGTACTTCAAGTCCTGGCGCAAGATCGACAACCGGACGGTCGAGATCAAGACGACCAAGCCGTACGCCTGGCTGCCGTGGGACCTCGCGGGCATCTTCTACCCCAGCCCGTCGGTGGTGAAGCAGTACGGCAACAACGACTACAACAAGCATGCCTCCGGCACCGGTCCCTTCCGGATGACGAAGTACGTCGACGGCGAGGAGATGGAGCTCACCCGCAACGACGACTACTGGCGGGTCCCGGTGAAGCTCGGCCGGATCGTCCTCTACCCACAGCCCGAGCCCGCGTCCCGGCTGTCGATGCTGCAGTCCGGCGAGGTCGACTGGGCCGAGGTCCCGTCGCCCGACTCGGTCGACCAGCTGAAGAAAGAGGGCTACCAGATCGAGATGGGCAAATACCCGCACGGGATCATGCCGCGGTTCAACATGTTCCGGGCGCCGTTCAAGGACAATCTCGTACTGCGCCAGGCGCTCAATTACGCGCTGGATCGCGAAGGTACGGCCGCGCTGCTGAACAACGTCGGCTATCCCGCCACGGAATACGTGTACGACGGCAATCCGTCGTACACGAAGAACACGCCGGGCTACAGCTACGACGTCGAGAAGGCGAAGAAGCTTCTCGCCGAAGCCGGATATCAACCCGGCCAGTTGACGCTCACGATGGCCTATCCGACCGGCGGTTCCGGGAACATGTATCCGGACACGATGATGCAGAAGTTGCAGGCGGACTTCGCGGCGATCGGTGTCACCACGGTGCTGAAGCCGATGGAGTGGAACACGATCATCTCGATCGGGCTCGACGGTCTGCAGGCCAAGCAGTGGGACGACATCGACATCCTCTGGGCCTCGCCGGCGGCCGGCATGATGCCGACCGGTTTCAGCGCCAGCTTCTTCTGCAACCGTCCCGGCGGACTGCCGAACGCAGCCGGGTTGTGTGATCCCAAGATCGACGCCGCTCTGACGGCCGCGAGTCAGCAGGCCGACGTCGCCTCGCAGTACAAGTACCTGCAGAAAATGATGGATGTCGCGCTCCAGAACGCCTACTTCCTGTTCTGGATGCATGACCTCAACCTGCGGGTGGTCACCTCGAACGTGCACGGCTACGTCCAGCCGCAGTCGTGGTGGGTGGACTTCACACAGATCACCGTCGGGAAGGACTGAGCCATGCTGCGTGTCGCGATAACCCGGATCGGGATGGCGGTCCCGATCCTGTTCGGGGTCTCGATCATCGTCTTCCTGCTGATGAACGTGCTGCCCGGCTCGGCCGAGGCCGGACTGGTCAGCGATGACATGTCGGCCGCGGAACGTCAGGCGATCCGCGACGAGCTGGGCCTGAACGACCCGATGCCGTTGCGCTACCTGCACTGGCTGGGCGACGCCCTGCAAGGCGATCTGGGGTACTCCGCCCAGCGCCGCCGCGACGTCTCGGATCTGCTGATCCAGGCCTGGAGCAACACCGCCGTGCTGGCGATCGTGTCAGCGGTCTTCGGCATCAGCATCGGCCTGTGGCTCGGCTACCTGGCCGGTACCCGCCGAGGCAGTCTGATCGATCGGGTCACCGGGGTGCTGAGCCTGTCAGGGCTGAGCATTCCGTCGTTCTTCCTGGCGATCATCCTGCTGGCGGTCTTCGCCGGTGGTCTCAGGATCCTTCCCTCGGGCGGGGCCACCCTCGACCAGGGTCTGTGGATGGCGATCAGGAGTCTGGTCCTGCCGGTGCTGTCCGGGTCGCTGATCACGATGGCGATCACGGCCCGGGTGACCCGGGCCAGCATCGTCGACGTGGCCGGCTCGGACTTCGTGGAAACCCTGCGGGCCAAGGGATTGAGCGAGTTCGAGGTCCGCCGGCACATCCTGCGCAACGCGATCTCCCCGGTGCTGACGACGTCCGGCGTACAGATCGGTGCGCTGCTGGGCGGCTCGGTCCTGGTGGAGACGATCTTCCGCTGGCCTGGGATGGGACTGCTGGTGTTCACCGCGATCTCGGCCCGGGACCTGCTGGTGGTCCAGGGCGCGACGTTGGTCATCGCCGTCACGTTCGTGCTGGTGAACCTGGTCGTCGACCTGTTGCAGGCCTGGATCGACCCGCGGGTGAGAGGAGCGGTGTCATGACTCAGGTACCAGTCCTGCTGGACAAGAACTTCGGAGCCGGTACGACGGCAGCCGACCGGGCGGAGGCGGATCGCCGGCGGGACGAGTGGAACGCGGCCCGTACGAGTGAGCAGTCCCGGTCCTTCTGGTCCGCGACGTTCAGGCGATTCCTGTCCAACCGGGTCGGCGTGGTCGCGGCGGTCATCGTGCTGCTCTTGGTGCTCGGGGCAATCTTCGCGCCGTGGATCACCAGTGCCGACCCACTGCTCGGCAAACCAACAGAACGCCTGCAGAACCTCGGTGCCAGCGGCCACCTGCTCGGCACCGACGAACAGGGCCGCGACATGCTCGCCCGGGTCCTGTACGGCGGCAGGCTGTCGTTGCTGGCCGGATTCGTACCGACCCTCGGAGCGGCTCTGATCGGCACCACGATCGGTGTCACCGCGGGCATCCTGCGAGGTGTCGTCGGCACCGCACTGATGCGGACGATGGACATGCTGTACGCGTTCCCGGCGATCCTGCTGGCGATCGCGGTCGGCGCTTCGCTCGGTCCGGGTCTGACCAACACGATCATCGCCGTGACGATCGTCTTCATCCCGCCGGTAGCCCGGGTGGCGGAGTCCGCCACCCGCCGCGTCGTAGTACAGGAGTTCGTCGAGGCCGCCCGGCTCAGTGGTGCGGGCCGTCTGCGAGTGGCCCGCAGCCAGGTGCTGCCGAACGTGCTGAACGACGTGATCGTCTACGCCTCCAGCCTGGTCGGGGTCGCGATGATCATCGCTGCCAGCCTGAGCTTCCTCGGCCTCGGCTCCGCCCCGCCGGCGCCGGAATGGGGCTACATGCTCAACAGCCTGCGCGGCATGGTCAGCGTCGCGCCGCTGGTCGCGATCGTGCCGGGCTTCTTCATCTTCCTCACCTCGGTGGCCTTCAACCTGGCCAGCGACGCGCTCCGTGAAGCGATGGACAGCCGGCTGTGACAACACCTCTTCGGAAGGAGCAGACGATGGATGACAAAGGCAAGGAGTTGCTGGAGCTGCTCGGCGTGTCCAAGACGTTCCACGTCCGGGCGGGCGGTCGCCGGGCGAGGCTGTCCGCGGTCGACGCCGTCTCCCTCAGCGTCCGCCAGGGCAGGACGCTCGGCATCGTCGGCGAGTCCGGCTGTGGCAAGTCGACGCTGGCCCGGGTGATCGTCGGCCTGCACCTGACCGACGACGGCGAGATGATCTTCGACGGCAAGCAGGTGCTCACGCATCGCCGCCGCTCGACGGACGAGTTCAAGCAGATGCAGATGGTCTTCCAGGACCCGTCGTCCGCGCTCAACCCGCGGGCCACCATCAGCGAGTCCATCGGATTCCCGCTGCAGGTGCAGGGCGCGTCGAAGGCCGCCATCGACGAGCGGGTCGCCACGGTGATGAGCGACGTCGGCCTGCCCGCGTCGTACGCGTCGCGCTATCCCCATCAGCTCAGCGGTGGCCAACGGCAGCGGGTCAACATCGCCCGGGCGCTGGCGCTGCAACCCAAGCTCGTCGTACTCGACGAGGCCGTCTCGGCGCTGGACAAGTCGATCCAGGCGCAGGTGCTGAACCTGCTGACCGATCTGCAGGAGGAGTACGGGCTGACCTATGTCTTCATCAGCCACGACCTCAACGTGGTGCGCTACATCAGCGACGACGTCGCGGTGATGTACCTCGGCCAGGTGGTCGAGCGCGGCAGCGCGCAGGAGCTCTACGACAACCCCAAGCATCCCTACACCCAACTGCTGCTGTCGTCCGTGCCGACGCTCGACCCGACCGAGAGCACCCGGGACGAGCCGATCGACGACAGCAGCACCAAGGACAGCGAGATCCCGAGCCCCATCGACCCGCCGAGCGGCTGCCGGTTCCGGACCCGCTGCCCGTTCGCGATGGACATCTGCGCGGAGCTCGCCCCGGCCCAGATCCACCTCGGCGAAGGCCGTTCCGTCGCCTGCCACCTGTACTCCGAGTCCGAAGTCCAGGCAGTCCCGGCCTGACCACCGCACACCCCCACCTCAGGAGGTTCCGCATGCCCGCATCCACCACCGCCGACCCCGAGCAGATCGTCACGGCGATCCTCACGGCAGCTCAACTGACCGTCTCTGAGCAAGAGTTCGCCACCTTCGTCAGGGACTACCCGCTGATCCGCCAAGCGGCCGACGCGCTGTATCTCCCCGAACTCGATCCCGACGAGCCCGCGATCAAGTTCGACCCGTTGGACTTCTACTCCGGTGCCGTCACCGCGCCGGCCGGAAAGGACGCCTGATGACCGCCACTCCCCTCCAGACCACCACGTCGACCATCAAGGGTGCTGCCACCGCACTTCGCGACGGCAGCCTCACGTCGACCGCACTGACCCAGCAGATCCTCGACCGCGCGATCGCCCTCAATCCAGCCCTCGGCGCCTACGTGGACATCACCGCGGACGCTGCCCTCGAGCAGGCGGCCGCGGCCGACACCGCGCTGGCGGCAGGCGACGACCGCGGACCGCTGCAGGGCATCCCGCTGGCTATCAAGGACATCATCGCGATGAAGGGCGCAGCCACCACGGCGAACAGCCGGGTGCTCGCGCCGACCTGGGGTGCGGGTACTGATGCCCCCGTGGTTGCCCGGCTGCGGGACGCCGGTGCCGTGTTCGTCGGCAAGGCGACCACCAGCGAGTTCGCCATCGGGTTGCCGGACGCAACCAAGGGCTTCCCGGTCCCACACAACCCGTGGAACATCGAGCACACGCCGGCAGGATCCAGCTCCGGTACTGGTATCGCCGTGTCCGCGGGCCTGGCTCTTGGTGGTCTCGGCACCGACACCGGCGGTTCGGTCCGCAGCCCTGCCGCGGTGAACGGCCACACCGGCCTGAAGGTCACGTTCGGCCGGGTGCCGAAGAGCGGGGTCGTCCCGCTCGGGTTCAGCCTGGACAGCATCGGCCCGATGGCTCGGAGCGCGTGGGACTGCGCTGCTCTGCTCGAGGTGATGGCGGGATTCGACCCGACCGATCCGAACGCGGCGCAGCAGCCGGTCCCGGCGTACACGGAACTGCTGGACGGGTCGGTGGACGGACTGCGGATCGCGCTGCCGATGCCGTACTTCTTCGACCACGAGCAGCTGGATCCGGAGATGCACGACGCGGTCCTCGTGGCGGTGAAGCAGTTGGTCGGTCTCGGTGCCTCCTCGACCGAGGTGGAGCTCGCCCACGCGGCCGAGGCGAAGGACGCGAACCACATCATCCTGGTGGCCGAGGCCTACGCGTACCACCGCAACAACCTGGTGAACCGCTGGACCGACTACGGCGTCCACACCCGGCCGACGCTGGCCCGCGGTGCCTTCTACAGCGCGGGCGATGTGGCCCAGGCCGAGCGCTTCCGGATGATGTTCTCCCGCCAGGTGGCGGCGCTGTTCGAGAACTACGACGTGATCATCACCCCGTCCGCGCCGACTCCCGCGGAACGCGCGGCCGACCTGTCGCCGAGCAAGCGGCTGCAGGTCGTGAGCTACACCGGCCACTGGAATCTGACCGGCCTCCCGGCCGTCGCCATCCCGGTCGGCTTCTCCACCAGCGGTCTGCCGTTGTCGATGCAGATCGTCGGCAAGCCGTTCGCCGAAGCCACCGTGCTGAAGGTCGCCGACGCCCTGCAGCAGATCACCGACTGGCACCTGGCGATGCCGCCGGTCGACGCGCTGGCCGCCTGACCCCTCCAGAGAGAAGAGAGCTTGCCATGAGCAATGAATCCGAACAGCTGGCGCTGGTACTGGCGATGGCCGGTGTCGAACCGATCGAGACGGATCTGGGGCCGCTGGCCACCGCCTACTCGATCGCCCGGGAGAACTCCGCCCTGGTCGCCTCCGTCACCGCCGCCCGCTACGAAGAGCCGGCCCTGATCTTCTCCGCCCGCCCATGACGGCCCGGACGATCTCCGCCGCGCTGGCGGCACTGCGGTCCGGCGAGGTCACCGCGACCGAACTGCTGGACGAGGCCATCGCAGTCGCCGACACACACGACGAGCAACTCGGCATCTACCTGGCCCGGTTCGACGAGCCGGCCCGCAAGGCGGCTGCCGCGGCGGACGAGGTCTACGCGGCCGGCGACCCGGCCGGTCCCCTGCTCGGGATCACCCTCGGTATCAAGGACATCATCACCAGCGTCGAGGGGCCGACCACCGCCCAGAGCCTGGTGCACGACCCCTCCTGGGGCGACCAGTTGGACGCGCCGGTGGTGAGTCGCCTGCGTACGGCGGGCGGCGTCATCACGGGCAAGACCACGACGATGGAGTTCGCCACCGGCCTGCCGGACCCGTCCAAACCGTTCCCGATCCCCCGCAATCCCTGGAACCCGGACCACTGGACCGGTGGGTCCAGCTCGGGCACCGGCAACGGTGTCGCGGCCGGAGCCTTCCTCGGTGGTCTCGGCACGGACACCGGCGGCAGCATCCGCGGCCCGGCGGCGTTCTGTGGCATTTCCGGGCTCAAGGCAACCTTCGGCCGGGTACCGAAATCGGGGTGCGTGCCGCTCGGCTACAGCCTGGACAACATCGGCCCGATGGCCCGGTCCGCCCGCGACTGCGCGATCATGCTCAACGTGCTGGCCGGGCACGACGCGAGCGACCCGTGCGCGGCCGACGAGCCGGTGCCGGACTACGAGGCCGCTCTGACCGGCGACCTCACCGGCCTGAGGATCGGCGTCGACCCGTTGGCGGAACATCGCCGGGCCGACCAGGATCCGCTGCTCGGCGAGCTACTCGACGCCGCGCTCGCAGTACTGGCCGAGCGCGGGGCGACCGTAGTACCGGTGCAGTTGCCGTACTACCGGGAGCTCACGGCGGCGACTGGTGTCACGTCTCGCAGTGAGGCGTTCGCCTATCACGCACCCGATCTGAAGAGTCGCTGGTCGGACTACTTCGCCGCTACCCGGCAGGGCATGGGCGCGGCACCGGCGTACTCGGGTGCCGACTACGTCCAGGCCCAGCGCGTACGCCGGGTCGGCCAGCGCGAGGTGGCGTCGTTGTTCGAGACGGTCGACCTGATCGTCACGCCGACGGCAAGTGTGGCGGCGTTCGCGATCGACGGTCTCGCGGCCGCGGGGATGGAGAGGTTCCGGGCGATGCACACGTCGTACTGGAACGCGGTCGGCAACCCGGCCCTGTCTATCCCGATCGGCCTCGGCGCCCAGCAACTGCCGCTCTCGCTGCAGGTGATCGGGCGGCCGTTCGACGAGGAGACCGTACTGCGGGCCGGTGACGCCTACCAGCAAGCGACCGACTGGCATCTGGCTCAGGCCTTGACCACTGACCGTGCTGCAGTCGGGGTCTGAGGAGACTGCATCGGGGACGGCTGGGTTACCGTCCCCGGTGCGCCGGGCCGAGCTGCGTCGGGTGCAGGGGTGCTTCCACGCGCTGGCAGTCGGCTCCGGCCTGACGCTGGGACTCACAGCACCGCTCACCGCGGTACTGGCGATGGAACTGGGCGCCGGCGCGTTCGCCGCTGGCGTCTCCGTCGCCTCACTGCCTGCCGTAGTGCTCGTGCTCGACATCCTCGGCACCCGCCTGCTGCCGTATCTCGAACCGCGCCGGGCGATCGTCAACGGCATGTTGCTGTGGGCGCTCGGCTCGTTCGGTTCGGCAGTGGCACCAACCTTCGAGCTGATGGCAGCCTCCCGCCTCGTCCAGGGCATCGGTCTGGCCCTGTACGCCGCTGCCGCGCCCCAGCTTGCTGTCCAGCTGGCCGGCAGCAACCGGGTCGGGCGGGCGATGGGCCGCTTCCAAGCCGCCATGACTCTGGGATCGGCAGTCGGCCCACTGGCAGGTGGTGCTGTCAGCGGAGTCGGCATCGGTACTGCGGGTCTGCGGCTGGCCTTCGCTGTCTGCGGGGTGCTCGCCCTGGGCTGCGCGCTGTTCGCCCGGCTCACACTGCCCAAGATTCCACCTCGGTTGGGACCTAGGTGGAGCCTGCCGAGTCTGCCCGGGATGGGTCGGCCGCGAGCGGTGCTCGGTCTGTGGATGGGTTCGGCAGGACAAGGTCTGCGGGGTGCGATCGGCCTCACCGTGATCCCGTTGGTGGCAGCCGAAGTACTGGATCTGAACGGGCTCCGGCTGGGGATCTTCCTCACCTCGATGTACCTGATCGAGGTGGTGACGACCGCGGTACTGGGCGCGCGGTCGGATCTGCGCGGCCGGCGGTCGGGGATCGTGCTCGGGGCCACGGTCGGGGTGCTCGGGGTCGGTCTGGTGTTCGCGGCGATGTCCAGTGCGTCGGTGCCCGTGCTGTTCGCGGCCGCGGTACCGCTGGGGATCGCGGGCGGCTGCATGTTCGGAGTACTGCCCGCACTGCTGGTGGATCTCGCCGGGACGACTGAGGTGGGGCTGTCGGCCACCAGGATCGCAAGGGACCTGGGATCGTCCGCCTGCATGGTCGGGGCCGGCACAGTGATCGCCCTGGCCGGTACTGCGGCTGCGCTCGGGCTGTGCGTGGTGCTCTACCTGACCGTCGGTGTCTGCATGCTGGTCGTCGGTGAGACCCGCGTTCCACCTAGCTTGGGTGTCTAGCTGGCCTGGGTGTCTAGCTGGCTTGGCCGAACGAGCGCATCACTGTGGAGTAGACGATCCGATCGGACCGGGCGTGGGACACGCTGTACTCGAGCGGCCGGCCGCCCATCGCGCGGATCACCCGGCTCGAGTCGAGGAGGGCGAAGCCGACGCTCACCTGCAGGAACCCCGCGCTGATCGGGTCAGCGCCGGAGCAGCCGATCTGCAACTCGGTGTCCCCGACCGGCTCGTGCAGGAGGTCCGCGATCAGTTCGTAGGGTGACCTGTTCAGCGTCGACGCCGGACGGTCCAGCAGTCCCGCGAACGGGTCCGCCGGCATGAAGGCCGAGCGGATGCTGAGCGGGAAACCGTCCAGCGACGTGACGGATTCGAGGATCACCACCTCTGCCCCGGCGGCGATCTCCAGCCGCTCGGCGATGAACGACGGCGCCGGGTGCAGGGCGGCGTACGTGGTCCTGATCGCCACCCGGGTGCCGTTGGCGTTCATCTCCTGGGCCAGGTCGCGGGAAACCTCGATCTCGTGCTGAAGCGCGCTCGGTGCCATCGCGAAGGTGCCGGCCCCGCGGACCCGCTCGACCATGCCCTGGTCGGCCAGGATCGCGAGCACGTCCCGGATGATGCCGCGGCTGACGCCGTATTTGCGGATCAGGGCGTCCTCGCCCGGCAGGGGCTCCTCGGCCCAGTCGCCGCTGAGCAGTTCGGTGCGGAGCAGGTCGCAGACCCACTGGACCGTACGGGACCGGCCTGGGCCCCGTCGGGGATTGCGGCTTGGCTGACCGGGCGGTTGTGGCACGGAGTGGTCCCGCTCTCCGAGGGTGAAGTTCCGGTCACGGTACTGCCGGTCGGCAGGCCGACCAAGCGATAATTCAGGTGGCCTGGATCACAGTTTCCGCCTGGCAGGCTGGTAGGTGACCGGCAGTCGACTGACAGGCTGTCTGCCGACAGATCGTGGGGGTTCGAAAGGGACAGCTGGGCATGTCACGGGAACACCGCATCACGCAGGTCTTCATCGAACTGGCCGACACCTTGGTGGCGGAGTTCGAGGTGGTCGACTTCCTCGGCTATCTGGCCGGAGTGAGCGTGGAACTACTGGACGTCGACGCGGCCGGGCTGATGCTCGCCGACGAGGACGGTCTGCTGCACGTGATGGCGTCCTCGGACGACCAGGCGGAGCTGCTCGAGTTGTTCGAGCTCCAGCAGGACGAAGGACCTTGCCCGGAGTGCTTCCGCACCGGAGTACCGGTGGTGAACGTCGAGCTGAGCAGGTGGCCCGACTTCGCCGCGGCGGCCGCTGCCGGAGGCTACACGTCCGCTCACGCGCTGCCGCTGCATCTGCGCGGCCATGTGATCGGTGCGCTCAACCTGTTCCGGACGAGTACCGAACCGCTCACCGATCAGGACATCAAGCTGGCCCAGGCGCTGTCCGACATCGCCACCATCGGGCTGCTGCACGAGCGGGAGATCCGCGGGCACCAGGTGCTCGCCGAGCAGCTCCAGCACGCGCTGGACAGCAGGATCGAGATCGAGCAGGCCAAGGGCATGCTCGCCGAGCGGGCCGGTGTGAGTCCGGTGGCGGCGTTCGGGGCGATGCGTTCCTATGCGCGCGGCAAGGGGCTGGGGCTGAGCGTGGTGGCGCACGGAGTCCTCGACGGAACCCTGCAAACCTCGGCGCTGTTCGCCCGCTGAGAGCCCGCTGTGAGGACGGTGGCGTCCGCTGAAGCTGTGGATCTCCTGTGACACTCGGTGCGCGGTTGCTTCTCGACCTCGCGCATGGTTCCGTTGGTGTCCACAGCCACTTTCTCGTGGCGCTGCCCTGGACCCGGTAGCGCATCCCGACCGATGCACTCCGGAGTGGGGCGTTTCTTTTGTCACAACTCGTTGCGGACGATATTCCTCCGCAAGGCCCGCAGGAAAAACACGCGAGCCTCTACACAGACCTCTCGAGGACTGTGCGGGAACTCGGGCTGCTCAAGCGGCGGCACGGCTACTACTGGACCCGGATCGGGCTGGTGCTGCTCGCCTTGGGCGGCGTCGCGACCGGCGTCATCCTGCTGGGCGACTCCTGGTTCCAGCTGCTGATGGCAGGCGCTCTGGCGCTGGTGCTGACCCAGGTCGCGTTCCTGAGCCACGACAGCGCCCACCGGCAGATCTTCCACTCCAACGCGTGGAACGACTGGACCGCCCGGATCCTGGCCGGCGCTCTCGCCGGGATGAGCGTCACCTGGTGGCGGAACAAGCACAACAAGCACCACAACGCGCCCAACCAACTGGGCAAGGACCCCGACATCGCCATCGGAGTGGTCGCCTTCACCCCCGACCACGTCGCCAGGCGCACCGGGCTGGTCAAGTGGCTCGGCGATCGTCAGGGCTGGTTCTTCTTCCCGTTGCTCACGCTGGAGGGACTCAGCCTGCACGTGGCGAGCCTGCGGCATCTGCTGCGGAGGAACGCATCACGGCTGGAGCGCATCGAGGCCGCGATCGTGCTCTCCCGGCTCGGCGCCTACGTGGCGGTGCTGTTGATTCTGCTGCCGATCGGCAAGGCCAGCGCCTTCATCGGGCTGCAGCTCGCGGTCTTCGGCGTCTGCCTGGGTGCGTCGTTCGCCCCCAACCACAAGGGCATGCCGCTCGTTCCGGCCTCGATGAAGCTGGACTTCCTGCGCCGCCAGGTGCTGATGTCGCGCAACATCCGCGGCGGCGTCCTGGTGGACTTCGGGATGGGCGGGCTGAACTACCAGATCGAGCATCACCTGTTCCCGAGCATGCCCCGGCCGACGCTGAAGCAGGTCCGTCCGATCGTGCGCGAGTACTGCGAACTGCACGGGATCAAGTACACCGAGGTCGGTCTGTTCGAGTCGTACAAGATCGTCATCGACTACCTGAACAACGTCGGCCTCCGCGCCCGCGACCCGTTCCAGTGCCCGATGACCGCCCTCTACCGGAACTGAGTCGCCCGCTAAGCCCTCAGTAGACCGAGAGCCACCTCACGGGCCTCGTCCGCAGCCGCGCGACCGAGGCCGTGATGGTCGGCGACCACTGTGGCTCCCTCGAGGAGCATGAGTAGCTGCCGGCCGACCAGGGCGGGATCGACGACTCCGGCCGCGGTCGCGATCTCGGTGAACAGCTCCAGGTAGCGGTCGAGGTGGCGGACCGCGATCGCCCGCGCCGGTTCGACGTGCCGCTGGGTGGCCGCGTTCATGATCGCGCAACCGCGGAACTCCGGTTCGGAGTACCACTCCCCCAGTACTTCGAAGACAGCGCTCAACTGCGCGGCCGGGTCGTCCCCGGCACCCTCGGCCGCTGACCGGATCCACCGGCTGATGCGGTCGCTGCGCGCCTCCAGGACCGCCTCGATCAGGCCGTCCTTGGACCCGAAGTGCCGGTACAGCGTCTCCTTCGAGGCGCCGACCGACGAGCACAGCTCCGCGATGCCGACCCCGTCCAGGCCGCGCTGGTAGAAGACCAGAGTGGCGGCCTCGAGCATGGCCGCACGGGTCCGTTCGGGATCGAGCGAGGTTCCTTTGGCAACCGGCATGAGACAGATGGTACCGCCCGTCCCCATCTGCTGCTAAGGTCACGATGGTACCGACCGGTTCGATCAAGGGGTGACTGGTGAAGTATCGGCTCGCGCTCGGATCGGTGGCCGCGGTGGGATTCGCACGCTTCTCGTACGGCCTGGTGGTTCCGGCCATGCGTGAAGAACTCGGGTGGTCCTTGGCCGACGCGGGTCTCCAGACGACAGCGAACGGCGACGGCTACCTGATCGGCGCGATCGTGGTCGCCCTGGTCGTCCGTCGCCTCGGTACTGCGCGGTCGTTCCAGCTCGGCATGGTCGTCACGACAATGTCCCTCGCCGCCACCGCCGCTACCTCCTCTTACGAGCTTCAGTTGTTGCTGCGGGCAACCGCTGGGGTGGCGGGGGCGTTGGTGTTCGTCTCAGGCGCGGTGATTGCCGCGCGGCGGGCAGCGACGGATCGGTCGGCGATCACGGTCTTCTTCGGAGGCGCCGGGCTCGGCATCGCGTTGAGCGGACTCGTCCTCCCGCTCCTGCTGGACGGCAACTCCGCCCGCTGGCCGACAGCGTGGCTACTGTTGGCGGCCGGATCGTTGCTGGCGACAATCATCTCGTGGTCCGCGGCGACGTCTGCACCGACCGCTTCGGAACACCGCGCCAAGCTGGGCAGACTCTGGCCGGTCGGGATCGCCTACGTGTTGTTCGGCGCCGGCTACATCGTCTACTTGACCTTCCTCTCGACGTACCTGGCCGGGCAACACAGCAACGCGCGGCAGATCGCGGCCACCTGGACCCTGCTGGGACTCGCCGCGATCCTCGCACCGCTGGTGTGGAATCGGGCGGTGACGACGTGGAGCGGTGCCCGCTCGATGGCGACCTTGATCGGCCTGCAGGTTGTGGCCGCCGTGCTCCCCCTGCTGCATCACAGCCGAGCAACCGTACTGGCTTCCGCCGCGATCTTCGGGCTGACCTTCCTCAACGTTCCCGCCTCGGTCGCGGCACTCGTACGCCGTACTGTCCCGCAGCAGGGGTGGACCGCGACCATCGGGGCACTCACCGTGCTGTTCGCGGCCGGACAGACCGTCAGCCCTTGGCCCGCAGGGTTTCTCGCGGACCACCTGGGCGCGTCGACGGCACTCGCCTGGACCGCCGTCCTCTGCGGCGCGGGCGCGCTGACCGCCTTCAGCTGGCCAACTGTCTTCAGCTGGAAGGCGGAATCTCGCCGGAGCCTCGAATCGTCAGCTTCACCGGAACCCTGACTGTGCGCCCCGGGCGGTGCGGCTCGGGAAGGCGTTCGGTCATCAACTGGATCGCGGTCCGGGCCATCACGTCGGCCGACTGCGCGACCGCGGTGAGCCCAGGGCTGAGCAGGTCGCCGAGGGCGAGATCGTCGAACGACACCAGCGCGACCCTGTCGCGGCGGCCCGCCAGGCCTCGCAGTACCTCGGCTGTGGTCATGTTGTTCGCGCTCAGCAGCGCGGTGGCCGGCTCGTGCCGATCCAGTACTGCGGACAGGGTGATCCCGATGCCCTCGGTGGTCGGCTCGGACAGGTGGACCAGGTCTTCGTCCACCTCGATCCGGTGCCGGGCCATCGCCGCGCGGTAGGCGACGACGCGCTCCCGGGCGGTGAAGATCCGCTCATCGTCGCCGAGGTAGGCGATCCGGCGATGACCCTGACGGACCAGGTGGTCGATCGCCTGGTCGATCCCGCCGGCGTTGTCGGCCAGGACGGCGTCGGCCTCGATCCCGTGCGCCGGCCGGTCGATCGTGACCACGGCCATCCCCGCGTCCACGTGCGGGGCCAGGTAGTCCTGGGTCTCGCCGATCGGCGCCATGATCAGCGCATCGGGGCGCCGGGCAACGAACTCGAGGCAGACCTCCCGCTCGCGGTCCGGATCCTCGTCGGTCAGACCGATCATCACCACCGAGCCGCTGCCCCGGGCCCACAGCTCGACCGCCCGGCCGAGCGAGGCGAAGAACGGGTCACCGATGTCGCGGATCACCACGGCGATGGTGCCGGTCTTGCCCCGGCGGAGCATCCGGGCGCTCTCGTTCGGGGTGTAGTTGAGGTCCTTGATCGCGGCCTGGACCTTGGCGGTCAGCTCGGGGCTGACGTTCGGCTCCTCGTTGACCACCCGGGAGACGGTCTTCAGCGCCACCCCCGCCCGGGCCGCGACCTCTTTCATGGTGGGCCGGCGCTGCCCGGTTCCGTTGACACCAGTCATGCTCACTGGTGACCTCGCTTCGCTTCGGGCACCACTGAGCAAGGCTCGCTGTACTTATTGGTTTGTTCGCTGCGCTCGCTCACGTGCCCACCCTCTGGTTAGCTTTCCACGACGACGGGGATGATCATCGGCCGGCGGCGGTGGGTGTCGCTGACCCACTTGCCGACCACGCGGCGGATCACCTGCTGCAGTTGGTACATGTCGTCCACCCCGCTCCCGATCGCCTTCTCGATCTCCGCCTCGATCTTCGGCCTCAGGTCGTCGAAGACAGTGTCGTCCTCGGCGAACCCCCGAGCCTGGATCTCCGGACCAGCAGTCAGTTTGCCGGTGACCGAGTCCATCACGGCGATCACCGAGATGAAACCCTCGTCGCCGAGAATCCTGCGATCCTTCAGCGACGTCTCGGTGATATCCCCGACAGTCGAGCCGTCCACGAACACGTAGCCGCAGTCGACCTTGCCCGCGACAACGGCTTTGCGGTCGATCAGATCGACCACCACCCCGTCCTCGACGACCACGACGTTCTCAGCCGGTACTCCGGTCTGCCGGGCGAGCTCGGCGTTCGCGTGCAGGTGCCGGATCTCGCCGTGCACCGGCATCACGTTGCGCGGCTTCACGATGTTGTAGCAGTAAAGCAGCTCACCCGCCGACGCGTGGCCGGAGACGTGGACGAGCGCGTTGCCCTTGTGGATCACATTCGCGCCGTGCCGGGTCAGCCCGTTGATCACCCGGAACACCGAGTTCTCGTTGCCCGGGATCAGCGACGACGCCAGTACTACGGTGTCGCCCGGCTGGATCTGTACTACGTGATGGTCGTTGGCCGCGATCCTGGACAGCGCGGACATCGGCTCACCCTGTGAACCGGTGGACACCAGCACCACCTGCTCCGGCGGGTAGTTGTCCAGCTCGCGCATGTCGATCAAGGTGTCGCCGGGGACATTGAGGAAGCCCAGATCCCGTGCCACTCCCATGTTCCGCACCATCGAGCGCCCGACGTACGCGACCTTGCGGCGATGTTTCACGGCGGCGTCCATCACCTGCTGGACGCGATGCACGTGGGAGGCGAAGCAGGCGACGATGATGCGCTGGCTCTTGGCGTTGGTGAAGACCCGGTCCAGTACTGGCGCGATGTCGCGCTCGTGGGTGGTGAAGCCGGGCACCTCGGAGTTGGTGGAGTCGACCATGAACAGGTCGACGCCCTCCTCACCGAGTCGGGCAAAGGAGCGCAGGTCGGTGATCCGGTTGTCCAGCGGCAACTGGTCCATCTTGAAGTCGCCGGTGTGCAGCACCAGGCCCGCCGGCGTACGGATGGCCACCGCCAGCGCGTCCGGGATCGAGTGGTTGACCGCGACGAACTCGCACTCGAACGGCCCGAACCGGACCGTCTCGCCTTCGACCACGGTCTGCTGCGGCACGTTGCGGTGCCGATGCTCCTTCAGCTTGCCCTCGAGCAACGCCAGGGTGAGCTGCGAACCGACCACGGGGATGTCGCCGCGCTCGCGGAGCAGGTACGGCAGGCCGCCGATGTGGTCCTCGTGGCCGTGGGTCAGGACGACCGCCACGATGTCGTCCAAACGCTCCCGGATGGGCTGGAAGTCCGGGAGGATCAGGTCGACACCTGGTTGGTTCTCGTCCGGGAACAGGACTCCGCAGTCGACGATCAGCAGCTTGCCGTCGTACTCGAAGACCGTCATGTTCCGGCCGACCTCGCCGAGGCCGCCGAGGGGGATGACGCGGAGCGCCCCGGGCGCGAGTGGTCCCGGGGCTTCCAGATCTGGGTGGGGGTGACTCATGCAATCAGTCCTGCCGTCTTGAGGTCGGTGGTGAGCCAGTCCACTTGCTCCCCGGTCGCCTCGATCAGCGGCGACCGCAGGGTCGCATGCTCGATGACGCCGGCCAGCTTGAGCGCGGCCTTCACCATGATGGCGCCCTGGGTCCTCGTCATGATCGCCTCGACGGCGGGCACCAGCCGGCGATCGATCTGCTGTGCGGTGGCCAGATCACCGGCGACGACCGCGTCGATCAACTGCCGGTACTGCTCCGAGGCGACGTGGCCGACCACGCTCGCGATCCCGACCGCCCCGATCGCCAGCCAGGCGAGGTTCAGCTCGTCAGCGCCGCAGTAGTAGAACAGGTCGGAGTTGGCCAGCACCTTGGTGGTGGCGGCGACGTCGCCCTTGGCGTCCTTGACGGCGACGATCCGCGGGTGCTCGGCGAGGGCGAGCAGCGTCTCCGTGGTGATCGGTACGCCGGCTCGGCTGGGGATGTCGTACGCCATCACGGGCAGGCCGGTGGCATCCGCGACAGCGGTGAAGTGCGCCTTGATGCCGTCCTGCGGAGGCTTGTTGTAGTACGGCGTGACGACCAGCAGGCCGTGCGCACCGGCGGCCTCCGCGGCCTCCGCGCTCTCGATGCTGTGCGCGGTGTTGTTCGAGCCGACCCCGGCAACCACCTTGGCGCGGTCCCCGACCGCCTCGAGGACGGCCCGGATCAGCGCGACCTTCTCCTCGTCGGTGGTGGTCGGCGCCTCGCCGGTGGTCCCGTTGATCACGAGGGCGTCGTTCCCCTGATCGACCAGGCGGGTCGCCACCTTCTGCGCGGCGGCGAGGTCGAGCGAGCCGTCAGGATGGAACGGGGTGATCATCGCCGTGGTGAGCCGGCCGAAGGGCAAGGCTGCTGCAGCGGAAAGCGCGGAGGACATGGGGCTCAGATTACCGCTCCCGGCGCCTCGAGAAATGAGTAGGCCTGGTGGCTGTCCGCTCGGGGGTCCGGGCAGCCACCAGGCTCACTCGTCCTATCGGTACAACCCCCACTGGTGTTACAGCTCGATGGAAAAAAGTCAGAAAAAGTTCCCGGGAATACTCTACGTAGGCGAACGCTCACTTTGAGCCGCCTTCCGGGTCTTGTCCGGCCTGGTTCAGGGCGTCGAGGAGGGTCAGAGGGCGAGGGTCCGGGCCGAGGCGGACCTCGTTCATGAGGTAGGAGAAGGCGAGGCCCTGCTCCGGCCAGGCTCCATGGCGGGAGCCGCCGGCGCCGGCGTGTCCGAAGGCGTTGGCAGGGGCGCCGAGATTGGCGGCTGAGGTGTGCAGTTCGAAGCCGGCCGCGTAAGCCATCTCACTCCCCCAGAGCGGCTCGATTCCGCGGCGGAGCTCGCGGCGGCCCCGGTCGACGGTCTCGGGTTTCAGGACGCGGACGCCGTCAACCTCGCCCAGCAGAGAGGCGTAGAAGCGGGCCATCCCACGAGCTGTGGCGAATCCCCCGACGGCCGCCAGCCCGGCGCCGCGGTATCCCGGGCTGTTCCAGATCTTCTCGGCTCCCGGGACCAGCAGAGGATTGCGCGTGAGTTGGCGCAGCGGGTCTGTTTCCTCGGCGTCCGCCAGTACGCCGTCCGCGGCGACCATCGTGGAGGCCTTGGCGTGGAGTTCGGATGGCAGGCCGATCCAGACCTCGAGGTCGAGGGGTTGTGCGAACTCCTCGGCGAAGAACAGGCCGAGTGGGCGACCGTCAGTACGGCGTACGAGCTCGTCGACCAGCCAGCCCCACGTGATCGCGTGGTACATGAAGGCGGCCCGCGGGTCCTCGGCCGGCGCCTGCGCCGCGAGCAGCGAGGCCACGGCGTCGTGGTCGAGGATGTCCACCTGGCTGAAGTCGGCGCCAGGCAGGCGGGCTTGGTGGGAAAGCACCTCGGCGACTGTGATCGCGCCTTTGCCGGCGGCGGCGAACTCGGGCCAGTAGAACGCCAGCGGGCGGTCGAGGTTCACCAGGCCGCGCTCGACCAGCAACAGCACGCACGCTGAGGCAAGACCCTTGGTGCCGGAGAAGATCAGCTGGATCGTGTCCTGCCGCCATGGCTCTCCGGTGTCGCCGTCGGCGCGACCGCCCCAGAGGTCGACCACCAGTTCGCCGTCCCGGTACGCCGCGAAGGCCGCGCCCAGCTCGCCTTGTTCCGTGAAGTTGGCCGCGAAGGCATCCACCACGTTTTCGAACCCGTCAGCCGTCCATCCGTGTCTGGTCATGGATGAGATGGTACCGACTGGTTCGATCTATTGGCTACCGGCGATCCAGACCGAGGTGGTGGACAGGATCGCGGTCAGCACGTCTCGCAGTACCGGCAGGGCGCCGGGTAGTAGCAGGACGGTGCCGACCAGGAGGGCGGGTGCGATCAGGAGGTTCTCCACCCAGCCGCCGGTGCGGAACCGGAGGGCGCGTGGAAGGCGGATCTCGTACCAGGTCTCGCCGCGGATCGGGAGCGGCCAGAGCCAGGGGCAGCCGGAGCGGGTCAGGCTGTCGCCGAGACAATGCACGAACATGCCGACCGTCACGGCGACGCCGATCCAACCGCCGATCTCGTCGAGGCCGCCGCGCAGGGCTTCTACCGCTGGGGTGCCTGGCAGCCAGGTGCCGCTGAGGGACCAGGCGCCGGCGGCGACGGCCACTGCGAGGACCCAATCGCCTAGTACATCGGCAGCGAGGATCAGGCCGAGCAAGGCGACTGCGAGGACGGCTCGCCAGCCGCCGGCGGCCGCGGCACTGGAGGTCAGGAAGCCGAGCAGGATGGCGGCTGCGAGGGTGTGGCTCGCGTGCCGGTGCCGCCCGGTGCTGTCCTCGTCACGTGGTCCTTTGGTGATCGCGTACAGCACACCGGAGAACGCCCGTACGGCGCCGGAGATGATCCTGGTGATCGGACCGAGCAACCGCGATGCGCTGGCACCTGGGTGATCTAGATCTGGCAGCAATGCATAGCCGGCGGTCGCAGCGGCGAACGGGATCACCTCCGCCACCGACGTCAAACCCACCATCGGCGCCACAGCCAGCCCGGCACACCACCCCGACAACGCATGCGACCGCCCCATCACGTGCCCCACCCCCACAATCCCTCACGCCACACAAGCCCCAATCATCCCAGCAACCCCAGACATTTCCGAAAAGCCACACTGACGGCCAACTGCCGGGGTGGTTCGCAGGTAGGCGTGGGTGGTTCGCGGGGGTGCATAGGTGCGGGTGGTTCGCGGGGGTGCATAGGTGCGGGTGGTTCGCGGGGGTGCACAGGTGTGGGTGGTTCGCGGGTTGTAGGTGAATGTGGTTCGCGTCGCCGGGCTGCGTGATTTTGCTAGTCGTGGTGAGGTGAGTCAAGGGCGCTTCGCGGCCCTTCGGGCTCGAACGAGTTCGACCCTTGACACACCTCACCACGACCAGGGAAGGACGCAGCTACGCCCGGAGCCGCTGAGAAGTACGGCCACAAGTTCAGGGATTTCGTCGGGGAGGGTGCGGCCGGGGCCGGCAGGAGGGAGGCCCGGACCTCCACCACTCAGTAACCTCTCGCCGGTGCCCTGGTTGCAGCGGCTGCACGCCTGTGCCGGTGCCTGGCCGGGAGGTTCCGGTGCCTGACCGGGAGGTTACTGAGTGCTGGACGTCCGGGGCACCCACTGCCGAACCACCTAGCGGAACGCGCAGACCACCAGGCGGACCAGCCGATGACCGCCCCGGCCGATACCCGCCTGCTCGACCGATACCGCCCTACAGATCGGCATCGGTCCAACGACCCGGCATCCACCCGGACGCGCCTACCGCCGATACCGGGTTGTTCGACCGATAGCGCCCAGTAGACCGGTATCGGTCCCACAAGCCGGCAGCCGACCGAACCACGCCACGATCTCCAGCACGGCCCACCACCCGGACCTACAGAACTCGCCGCCCCCACCCGGGAAACCGGTTACTGGACAGGGTTTCGCGACTTCTGTAGGTCCGGATGGAGCCACCCCGCAAACGCGGCACCAGCCGGGACGACGGAACCACCGAAGCGCCGAACATCCCGCACGAACCACCCGCGAGGGTGGAATCCCCTGAACGCAGCACACACACCAGCCCCGGGACCACCCGGGCGGACGGAATCCCCTGATGCAGCTCATACCTCTGCGCGGGATCCGCGTAGCTGCGTCCTTCCCTGGCCGAGGTGGTGGGTGTCAAGGGTCGAACTTGTTCGAGCCCGCAGGGCCGCGAAGCGCCCTTGACACCCACCACCTCGGCTAGCACCATCACGCAGCGGAGACCGCGCAACCACAGTCCGTCTACGCACCGGCGCAACCACAGTCCCAATGCGCCAGGAAAACCAGGCCGCCAGAACGCCGGCCCAACCACAGTCCCGAACCGGCCGAACCACAGTCCCGAACCGGCGGAACCATCGCTCCTAGGCGTCGTAGTCGAGGACTACCTTGTTTGTGGTGGGGTGGGATTGGCAGGTTAGGACGTAGCCGGCTCGGATTTCGTCGGGTTCGAGGGCCCAGTTCGTGTCCATTCGGACGTTGCCTTCGACCACCTTGGCTCGGCAGGTGCCGCAGACGCCGCCCTTGCAGGCGAACGGCGCATCGGACCGTACTGCGAGGGTCGCGTCCAGCACCGCTTTCGCGTGCTCGCCGAGAGAGAAGGTCGACCGGCGTCCGTCCAGGATCACCGTCACCTCTGCGGCGTCTTCGTCGACCACCGTCTCCTCGGCCCGCGCGACCGGCGCTTCGTCGCCGACGTGGAAGAGCTCGGCATGGACCGACTCCCGCGCCACGCCTTCGTCCAGCAGCACCTCCTGCGCACCGACGACCATCGCGTACGGACCGCACAGGAACCACTCGTCGACCGACTTCACCGGCAGGATCGTGTCGATCATCCGACGCAGCCGATCACTGTCGATCCGCCCGCTGAACAGTTCGACCTCGGTCGACTCCCGGGACAGCACGTGCACCAGATGCAACCTCTCGGCGTACACGTCCTTCAGATCAGCCAGGTCGTCCGCGAACATCACCGACCCGACGGTGCGATTGCCGTAGATCAACGTGACTCGGCTCAGCGGTTCGACCGCGAGTGTGGTCGCGACCAGCGACAGCACCGGCGTGATCCCGCTGCCCGCGGCGACGAACGCGTAGTGCTTGGCGTTGGCAGGATCCAGCGGCGTGCCGAACCGCCCGAGTGGCGTCATCACCTCGATCGTGTCGCCGACCTTCAGCCCGTCCGCGGCGTACGACGAGAACTCGCCACCGGGGATCCGCTTGACCGCGATCCGCAGTACGCCGGAACCGGCCGGCGAGCAGATCGAATAGCTCCGCCGCACCTCATCCCCCGCACGGCGCACGGTCAGATGCTGCCCGGCCATGAACTCGTACTCCGCGGCCAACTCGGCCGGTACGTCGAACGTGATGGCGACCGAGTCCTCGGTGATCGCATCGATCGCGGCCACCCGCAACGGATGGAAGGTCGCCCGCCTACGGGTCATCGTCGTCATGCCACAGCCTCAGAGGTTCTTGAAGTGATCGAAGGGCTCACGGCAGGAGTTGCACCGCCAGAGCGACTTGCACGAGGTGGACCCGAACCGGCTCAACTCCGTGGTGTCGGGCGAACCACACAACGGGCACCGGATCGTCAGGGACAGCGAGATCGGTCCACCCACCGCCCGCGTTCCCGTCGGCGGGGCGATCCCGTACTCGAGGAGTTTCGTCTTCCCCTGCTCGCTCATCCAGTCGGTCGTCCACGCGGGCGACAACACCGTCTCCACCCGCCCGTCGACGTGCAGCGACTGCAGTGTCAGCTCGACCTCCTCGCGGATCACATCCATCGCCGGACAGCCGGAGTACGTCGGAGTGATCGTCACGACCACTTCATCGCCCTCGTGCCGGATCCCGCGCAACACCCCGAGGTCCGCGATCGTCAGCACCGGCACCTCCGGATCCGCGACCTCCCCGACCGCCTCCCAGATCCCTACGTCCGAAGGATCGTAGGGCAGGCCCCGCGCCTCTTCGGACGCAACGCGGGTCACCATGTCGCACCGGGGTGGGAGCGGGCGACGTGCTGGAGCTCGGCGAGGAGGAAGCCGAGGTGCTCGGTGTGACGGCCTTCGCGACCACCTGAGTGCTGGTACGACGACTCCGGCCGGGTGCAGGTGGATTCTTCGATCACGGCCATCACCCTGCGGTTCCACTCGTCCTGCAGACTCGCGGGATCCACTGCGACGTCGAGCCGGCGTACGAGGTCGTCCGAGGCGAACAGCTCCCCCGTGTACGGCCACATCGCGTCGAGGCCCGCCTGCATCCGCCCGTGGCTCTCCTCGGTGCCGTCGCCCAGGCGCAGCACCCACTGGGTTGCGTGGTCGACGTGGTACGCGACCTCCTTCACCGCCTTGCCGGCGATCCCCGCGAGCTGCTCGTCGGAGCACCCGCGCAACTCTTCGTAGAGGAGATGCTGGTACGTCGCGAAGTACAGCAGGCGGGCGATCGTCGCAGCGAAATCGCCGTTCGGAAGCTCGCAGAGCTGCAGGTTCACGAAGTCCCGTTCGTCCCGGAAGTACGCCAGGTCGTCCTCGGAACGACCCGCGCCCTCGACCTGCCCGGCGTACTGCAGCAGCGACCGAGCCTGGCCCAGCTGATCGAGCCCGATGTTGCCCAGGGCGACGTCCTCCTCGAGCTGCGGGGCCGCCGCGATCCACTCGGCGGTGCGCTGCGCGGAGATCAGCGCGTCGTCGCCGAGGCGGAGGGAGTAGACGAAGAGGTCGTTCACAGGTGGTCGACACCTTCCGGGACCTCGTAGAAGGTCGGATGCCGGTAGACCTTGTCGCCGGCCGGGTCGAAGAACTCGTCCTTCTCGTCCGGGCTGGACGCGGTGATGTCCGTGGCCGGTACGACCCAGATCGACACGCCTTCCTGGCGGCGGGTGTAGACGTCGCGGGCGTTGCGCAACGCCATCGTTGCGTCCGGCGCATGCAGGCTGCCGACGTGAACGTGCGACAGGCCGCGGCGGGACCGGACGAAGACCTCCCAGAGAGGCTCGATCATGCGGCACTCTCCCTCAACAGCTGCTGCTTCTCGGCATAGGCGGCGGCCGCCTCGCGGACCCAGGCGCCGTCCTCGTGGGCCTTGACCCGGTGCGCGAGCCGCTCCTGGTTGCAAGGACCGTTGCCCTTGACAACTTCGTACAGCTCGGTGAAGTCGGGCTCGGTGAAGCTGTAGCGGCCGGACTCCTCGTCGTACACCAGGCCGTCGTCGGGCACCCGGATGCCGAGCACGTCGGCCTGCGGAACGGTCATGTCCACGAACCGCTGCCGGAGCTCGTCGTTGCCGTGCCGCTTGATCCCCCACGCCATCGACTTCTCGGAGTGCGTCGAGTTGGCGTCCGGCGGACCGAACATCATCAGACTCGGCCACCACCAGCGGTTCAGCGCGTCCTGGGCCATCGCCTTCTGCGCCTCAGTGCCGTTGCACAGGGTGTTCAGAATCTCGAAGCCCTGGCGCTGGTGGAACGACTCCTCCTTGCAGACCCGGACCATCGCGCGGGCGTACGGGCCGTAGGAGCAGCGGCACAGCGGCACCTGGTTGACGATCGCGGCACCGTCGACGAGCCAGCCGATCGCGCCGATGTCGGCCCAGGTCAGCGTCGGGTAGTTGAAGATGCTGGAGTACTTCTGCTTGCCCTCGTGCAACAGATCCAGCAGGTCGGCCCGATCCACCCCGAGCGTCTCGGCCGCGGCGTACAGGTAGAGCCCGTGGCCGGCCTCGTCCTGCACCTTGGCCATCAGGATCGCCTTCCGGCGCAGCGACGGCGCGCGGCTGATCCAGTTGCCCTCGGGCTGCATGCCGATGATCTCGGAGTGCGCGTGCTGCGCGATCTGCCGGATCAGCGTCTTGCGGTAACCGTCGGGCATGGCATCGCGCGGCTCGATCCGGCCGTCAGCGTCGATCGTCGCCTGGAAGCTGTCCATGCCCGTCAGCATAGCCGACTTGTGACACTTTTTCGCCCAGCCAACAGAAAGTGTCACAAAGTCGGACACGTCCTCAGAACAGTAGTGGTGGTAGCACCACCTCAAGGGTGGGCGCAGACCACTGGGTGGGGTCGAGTCCGAACGGCAGGATTCAGGGAACAGATCAACCCATGAACAGTTTTGAAGGGGATGAATCCCGTGACATTTCTGGCGAGCTCGGCTCCACAGGCAGTCGACCACCGTGGTCCGGTCACCGGCGCGGAGCGCGCCCTGGCGCCCGACCTGGTCCGCGGCACGATGCTGCTGCTGATCGCGGTGGCCAACACCGGGAACTACGCGTTCGCCGGGCAGCCCGGCGTCGACGGCACCCCGCACGGCCCGGAGCGGATCTTCAATCTGCTCAAGATGACGCTCGTGGACGCCCGGGCCTATCCGGTGTTCGCGGTGATGTTCGGCTACGGCCTGGTCCAGCTGGCCCGGCGCCAGCGGAAGTCCGGCGCCACGACAGGCGCAGTACGGTCCATCCTGCTGAAGCGGAACAGCTGGCTGGTCGTCTTCGGCCTCGCCCACGCCACCTTGCTGTACTTCGGTGACTTCCTCGCCGCGTACGGCATCGTCGGCGTGATCAGCACCCTGCTCCTACTCAATCGCGGCGACAAGTTCCACAAGATCGTCCTGTGGATCTGGGGACTCCAGGTGGTGTACGCGATCGTCTTCGGCGTGATGGCGGTCCTCGCGATCGTGAACAGCTCGGGTCCGGCGCAGGAGCTCACCAACAGCACGAACCCGTCGCTGGCGGCAACCAACTACGGCGCGAGCATCATCGACCGGCTGCAGGAATGGCCGCAGCACACCGCGTTCGTTCTCGGGTTCGTCGTCATCGTCTGGCTCGGCATCTGGGCGGCGCGCAAGCAATTGCTGGAGAACCCGCGGGACCACCGTCAGCTCCTGACCCGGGTCGCCACGGTCTGCCTGGGCATCACCGTCCTGGGCGGTCTGCCGCTCGGCCTGGTCTCGGGCGGTTGGCTGCACGTCGATGCTGAAGCGGTGGACAAGCTGACCTTCCTGCACAACCTCAGTGGCCAGTTCGGTGGGCCGGGATACATCGCACTGTTCGCTCTGTGGGTCGGGCGGTTGACGGCGAAGCGCAGTACGGAGCAGTTGGGGCTGCCGATCATCGCGGTCTCCGCTCTGGGTCAGCGGTCGCTGTCGGGGTACCTGTTCCAGTCGGTCGTTTGGCTGGTGTTGCTGGCTCCCTTCACGCTGCACCTGGGCGATCGGTTCGGGAGCACGGCCTTCACCGCCGCCGGCGTCGCAGTACTGGTGTGGACGGTTTCGGTGGTCGCGGCGTACCAGATGAAGAAGCACTCGTACCGCGGTCCTGCCGAGACGTTGCTGCGGCGGCTCACCTACGGACGCTGAGTCCTTTTCTAGTCTGCCTTCGGCAGGACACCTTCCCGACGGGTGTCCTGCCGAAGGCCTTTGCGGCGCGCTTTGCGAGGATGGACGGCATGAGCAGCGAGTTCGGCGTCCCGGAACCGGTCAGTCTTTCGTCCCTTGGTGCGAGCGAGGACCCGATCGCGGAGACGAGTGTGCGGCTGGCGCTGCCGGCCGAGGCGGACCGGATCGGTGAGATCCAGGTCGCGGCGTGGCGGCAGGCCTACCGCGGGCTGCTGCCGGCGGACGTGCTGCTGGATCT
>Ga0193717_1000084_pt1 | contig 95203 bp, 80 predicted proteins | sample U2c2metaG_FD_145900 | JGI IMG/M metagenome (GOLD analysis project Ga0193717, IMG submission 145900) | Soil microbial communities from a riparian zone of the East river system, Colorado, United States - U2c2 | ecosystem: Environmental > Terrestrial > Soil > Riparian zone | place: USA: East River... | reverse complement strand
ACACGTGGGAGAGTAGGTCGGTGCCAAATCTTAAAGAAAGCCTGCAGTCATTGGACTGCAGGCTTTTCTTGTTTATCAATACTCCCATATAAAATAGGTTTTCATATCATTACTATGCCATTTTTTTTGGTATATTTGGGTAAATTTTAAATATAAAACGAATGAGTTTTTTTGCAGAGAAAAGAAGGGAAGTAATGTTGCATATCGAGACTTATATGCTTGATATGATGGATTCATACCTGAAACCAATTGATACCAATTGGCAACCATCTGATTTTTTGCCTGATTCAACAAGTGAGACATTTTTCCAGGATATAAAAATACTACGTGAAAATGCCAATGATCTATCCTATGATCTTGTGGCAGTATTGATTGGTGATACGATTACAGAAGAGGCCCTGCCTACTTATGAATCCTGGCTAACCATGGTAGACGGCATCACTAAAAATGAAGCGGGCGGGTGGATGAAATGGGTACGTCACTGGACTGCAGAAGAGAACAGGCATGGTGATTTATTGAATAAATACTTGTACCTATCCGGTAGAGTTGATATGCGCCAGATGGAGATTTCTACTCAGTATTTAATAGCCGATGGTTTTGACATTGGCACTGGCCATGATCCATATAGAAATTTTATTTATACCAGTTTCCAGGAACTGGCTACCAATATATCTCATAGAAGGGTGGCTTCTTTGGCGAAAAAGGATGGAGATGCTTTATTGTCTAAAATGTGCGGAGTGATAGCCTCTGATGAAGCGAGGCACGCCAAGGCTTATAAGGATTTTATGAGCAAGATCTTTGAAGTGGACCCCAATGAAGCTATGATCGCTTTTGAAGACATGATGCGTCAAAAGATTGTGATGCCAGCTCACTTTCTTCGTGAGATGGGAATGAAAATTGGCCAGACTTTTGGCCACTTTACTGATGCGGCACAACGTTTGGGGGTTTATACAGCAGTCGATTATGTGGAAATTATGCAGCAGCTGATTGAAGAATGGAAGCTGGAAAGTATGCGTGACCTGAATGAGGCGGGCGAAAAGGCACGTGATTATATCATGGCTTTGCCTTCCAGATTACTACGTGTTGCCGAACGAATGAAGAATCCAACAATGGAATATAAGTTCAGCTGGATACACGCTTAAATTACATATTCCTTCTATACTGTCCGCCTACTTCATAGAGTGCATTAGAGATCTGACCCAGTGAGCATATTTTACAGGCTTCCATTAGCTCAGAGAAAATATTCTCACCGGCTATAGCAACTTTTTGAAGTTTTCTTAAGGCCTCTGAGGTTTGATCGGCATTTCTTTCCTGAAAGGCCTTTAACGATTTGATCTGGTGTTGCTTTTCTTTTTCAGTAGCCCTGATTACTTCGCCTGGAACAATGGTAGGTGAGCCACTCTTATTTAGAAATGTATTTACACCTACTATCGGATATTCTCCATTATGTTTCAACGTTTCGTAATACAGGCTTTCTTCCTGGATCTTGCCTCTCTGATACATTGTTTCCATCGCGCCCAGCACACCACCTCTATCGTTAATTCGCTTGAATTCAAGCAAGACAGCTTCTTCTACCAGATCGGTGAGGTCTTCGATAATGAAGGCACCCTGTAGGGGATTCTCATTCTTTGCAAGTCCCAGCTCACGGTTGATGATCAATTGTATGGCCATGGCCCTGCGTACCGATTCTTCTGTAGGTGTAGTAATGGCTTCATCGTAAGCGTTGGTATGAAGGGAATTACAGTTGTCGTAAATGGCATATAATGCCTGCAGGGTGGTACGGATGTCATTAAAATCTATTTCCTGTGCATGTAGTGACCGGCCTGATGTTTGGATATGATATTTCAGTTTTTGCGACCTGTCATTACCTTTATATTTATTTTTGATCGCCTTTGCCCAAATGCGCCGCGCCACGCGGCCGATAACCGCATACTCGGGATCGATCCCATTAGAAAAGAAGAAGGATAGGTTGGGAGCAAAGTCATCAATGCGCATCCCCCTGCTGAGGTAGTATTCCACAAAAGTAAATCCGTTACTCAATGTAAATGCGAGCTGAGATATTGGATTTGCTCCGGCTTCTGCAATGTGATAGCCGGAGATAGAAACTGAATAGAAATTGCGCACATTTTTGGTAATGAAATAATGTTGAATATCACCCATCATTCTCAGTGCAAATTCTGTCGAAAAAATGCAGGTATTTTGAGCCTGATCCTCCTTGAGTATGTCGGCCTGCACGGTACCGCGTACTGTACTTATTGCTTTTCCTTTAATTTTTGAATACACTTCATCCGGTAATACCTGATCGCCGGTCACACCGAGCAGCATGAGTCCTAATCCATTGTTTCCTTCAGGCAGCGGATCATTGTATTCCGGCCTTTCTATTCCTTTTGCTTTATAGATGCTGTCGATCTTGCTTTTTACCTGCGCCTGCAGTTTATTTTCTATAATGTATTTCTCACACTGCTGGTCTATAGCTGTGTTCATAAAAAAGGCGAGCAGCATCGGGGCAGGACCATTGATGGTCATAGACACCGAAGTCGAAGCGGCACATAAGTCAAATCCCGAGTATAGTTTTTTAGCATCATCAAGGGTGGCAATGCTTACACCGGAATTACCTATTTTCCCGTAGATGTCAGGCCTGATGTGCGGATCTTCACCATATAAAGTTACAGAGTCGAAAGCAGTTGACAAGCGATGTGCTGGCTGGCCTAAAGATACATAGTGAAATCTTTTGTTGGTTCGTTCTGGTCCGCCTTCTCCTGCAAACATACGGGTAGGATCCTCACCTTCTCTCTTTAAGGGAAAAACGCCGGCTGCATAGGGAAATTCACCAGGAACGTTTTCTGTCAGCAGCCACCTGAGTATATCTCCCCAGTCCTGATAGCGGGGCAATGAAACCTTTGGGATTTGTAATTTTGATAAAGATTCATAGAAAAGAGACTGCTTAATCTCCTTATCGCGTACGCTGTATATAAAGTACTCTTGTTTGTATTTCAGTTTGGTTTCCGGCCATTCGCGAAGCAGTCGCCTGCAATCTCCGTCAAGCTGTTCTTCCAGGTGCTTATAGACATCTTTTAGCGAATCGACCGTTTCTTTCTCAGAGTGACCGGCTATCGTTTTGTCTTCCGAAAATAATTTGATAACTCCCTGGAGCTGGTAAAGTTTGCATGCAATCTGGCTTTGTTTATGTACCCAATCGTGATACGCTACGCTGGATTCCGCGATCTCAGCAAGATAACGGGTACGATCCGGTGGGATGATATAGATTTTTTCAGACTGCCCCGCTAAGAGCTCCATTTGCGGTTTAAAATCGATCTGTACTTTTTCTTTTATCTGCTGCATCAATGCTGCAAAGAGTTCATTCATGCCCGGGTCATTGAACTGGGAGGCTATGGTACTGAAAACAGGTATGGTCTCGTCCCTGGCCTCAAAGAGATTATGATTCCGTTTGTATTGCTTACGGACGTCTCTTAACGCATCCAATGCACCTCGTTTATCAGATTTATTAATGGCTACCAGGTCAGCAAAATCAAGCATATCTATTTTTTCCAGCTGCGTAGCGGCACCAAATTCGGGAGTCATCACATACAGGGAGATATCGCAATGTTCTGTGATTTCTGTATCAGATTGCCCTATACCCGATGTTTCTACAATAATGAGATCATAACCGGCCGCTTTGCAGATGTCAATGCTTTCCTGTACATTTTTTGAAAGGGCCAGATTGGCCTGCCGGGTAGCCAGCGAACGCATGTAAATCCTTGGATTGTTAATTGCGTTCATTCGAATTCTATCACCAAGCAAAGCTCCGCCTGTTTTTCTTTTAGAGGGGTCAACTGATATTATTGCCAGTGTTTTGTCTTTTACTTCCAGTAAAAAACGCCTTACCAGTTCATCAACCAGCGAGGATTTTCCGGAACCGCCGGTGCCTGTTATTCCAAGTACGGGTACTTTGTTTTTTCCGCTCAGCTTTTTTAATTCATCAACAAAGGTTTGTGCGCCTTCCGGATCATTCTCGGCCAAAGTAATGGCTGAAGCAATGTCTTTAATACTTTTATGGGGAATGGTTTTAAGTCCGCCGTCAAGAGATTTTATGGTGCTGAAGTCTGCTTCCTTCAGCATATGATTGATCATGCCCTGCAGACCCATTTTTCTGCCGTCATCTGGTGAATAAATCCTGATAATCCCGTATTCCTGCAGTTCTTTTATTTCTGAGGGAAGGATTACGCCTCCTCCTCCGCCAAATATTTTAATGTGAGAGGCCCCGCGCTCTTTAAGCAGGTCGTACATATATTTAAAGTATTCGATATGCCCCCCTTGATAAGAGGTCATAGCGATACCCTGTACGTCTTCCTGGATGGCACAATTTACTACTTCATCGACAGAACGGTTATGTCCGAGGTGGATGACCTCCGCACCTGATGACTGAAGAATCCTGCGCATGATATTGATCGTGGCATCGTGGCCATCAAATAGTGCGGCTGCTGTAACGAAACGTATTTTATGTTTGGGTTTGTAAATTTCGATCTGCTCCATCATGTTTATAACTGGTGTGCAAAGTTAAATAAAACTATGCGGAGCAAGTGAAAACAGAAACTGAAATACACCAGTGCGATAAATACAAAAGGCCGTTACGGTTTATGTTCCATAACGGCCTTTCATTTGTTCTGTACGGGGTTCTACTGATGGGTAAGCTCAGTTATTGGCTCGCCTACACAGCCACTTGGCATTTGAATATGTAACATAGCGGCAAGAGTTGCAGCGATGTCTGTCATGTAATGTGTTTTATTGGTCTTACCAGGCTTCACATTCCAGCCCATGAATACACATGGAATGTGTGAATCGTAAGGATACCAGGCGCCGTGTGTAGTGCCAGTGCTTCCCCCGCCGAAATATCCTGATTTTAATATGTAGTAAATATCGCCGCTCCGCTTTGCATTGTACCCATAAGTAACAGCTTTTTTAATTGCCTCAGGAAGTGTAGTTGAACTCAGTTTGGTAAGATCAATTGCATCGGCAACTGCATCCTGTTTTTTCAAGGTTTCCATAGTCAGGGTTTTTATTGCTTCAAAATCAGCTTTGGCTTCTTTAATGGCTTCATGATCAAAATAAAGCTGGCTGTTGCTGGAAGTAATGATCGCTTTTTTAACTTTATATTGTTCGGCTATGGTTGCATTTAGGCTTTTGAGCACCTGCGAATCGCTGAACAGCCCTCCTGGCAGTTTGTTTTCCTTCATAAAGCCAGGTACATGTGCTACTCCATGGTCAGCTGACAGGAAGAATAAATAATTTCCTTTGCCAAGTTTGGCATCCAGGTAATTGAAGAAGTCTTCCAGGTCTTTATCTAACCTTAGATAAGTATCCTCTGCTTCGACTGAATTGGCGCCATACTGATGGCCTACGTAGTCCGTCGATGAGCAGCTGACCGCAAGGAAATCTGTGGAGCTTCCCTGACCAAGCCCTTCTGCCTGAATAGCCGTTTTGGCGAGATCCAGGGTCATGGTGTTGCCATACGGCAGACTTTTGATCATGTCAAAGTTTTTGTCAATATATAGTTTAGTCGGATGAGGAAAGGTAGGCGTTTCTTCGCCTCTGGCTTTTCCTTCATATGGTTTGTTGTCGGCCGTGCTCTGGGTGTAGGTTCCTATGGGATATAAAGTATTCCAGTTCTGCTCAAAATACTTATTTGGCATTTTCAGTTTGTTGTACTGTTCTACCCAGGCAGGAAGTTTGGTCATGTAATGTGTGCTGGTGATCCAGTCACCAGTGCCGCCATCAAACCAATAAGCGGCATTGGCCGAATGACCTGCCGGAAGTATAGAACCACGGTCTTTAAGAGAAATACCTATGACCTTGCTCTTAAAATTTGTAGCCAGTCTCAGCTCATCTGTAATCGTGGTAACCAGCATGTTTTTTGGGGACATTAATCCGGCCCTGGTATCACTGCCTACAGTTTTTACCGTAGTATCTTCAGCGCAATAAACATTTCTTTTCAGTTGAGGGTCATACCAGTCATTGCCGATGATGCCGTTAATAGCTGGTGTCGAACCTGTGTAAATGCTGGAATGTCCGCATGCGGTATACGTTGGAGTATAGGGTATAAAAGTGTTTTCAGCAGAGAATCCCTGATTTACAAGGCGTTTGAAACCGCCATTTGAATACCTGTTATAGTAACGGTAAAGGTAATCCCACCTCATCTGGTCTACTACCAGCCCGACTACCAGTTTCGGTCTGCTCAATTCTACAGCAGATGATGTCTTTAATGTGGTTTTAACTGCTTTTTTCTGAGCGATTGAGGAACTGCAAATAAAAATAAGCGCAGCAAATAAAAGGTATGTTTTCTTCATTATTATGTGTTAAAGATTTTAAAGGTACTTATTCAAAGAGAAGATCGAATTACTATTATGTAAAGATTTTATAGCACATCTGCCACCACAAAAGTACTCCCGCCGACAAATATCAGGTCATCGTCGTTTGCGTCGTTTTTTGCAGCCGTCAGTGCAAACTGAACACTTTGAAATACCTCACCGATGAGCTGATGATCGAGGGCTTGCCTGGCCAGTTCAGCAGCGGGCAATGCCCTTTCTAAATCTGGCTGACAAAAATAATACCGGGCATCCGAAGGTAATAATTTGAGCACACCGCCGATATCTTTGTCTTTAACCATTCCTATTACGATATGCAAATGGTCATGCGGGGTTTCCCGGATGTTCTGCGCCACTTCAGTGATACCAGCTATATTGTGCCCTGTATCACAGATAATGAGCGGATGGGTACCAATCACCTGCCATCTTCCCTGCAGGCCTGTAAGCTGTTTTACACCTCTCAGCGCTGTGCGAATATCCTGATCGCTGATCTGGTACCCCAATTTGCTTAAAACCAATACAGACTGGATCACCGTTAATATATTTTTAAGCTGATATGATCCCGTAAGGTCAAGCGTTAATTCCTGAAATAGCACATGATCTTTATCTCCTACTGACAGGTTCAGCACCTCATTTTCTCTTTGAAAATGCTGAATGTTCAATTGTTCGTCAGCAAATACAATTTCGCTTCCGGTTTCTTCCGCCTTTTTTATAAAGGTTTGGTCTGTTTCCGGATGCCGTTCGCCAATCACTACAGGAATCCCGGGTTTAATAATTCCGGCCTTTTCTGCTGCGATTTCAGGTAGTGTATTTCCCAAAATATTGGTGTGGTCCAAACTGATGTTGGTAATGACAGAGAGCTCGGGAATAATAATGTTTGTCGAATCCAGCCTGCCGCCAAGTCCTACTTCAACAATAGCAATATCTACCTGTTGGGTTTCAAAGTATGAAAAAGCCATTGCCACAGTCACTTCAAAAAAAGAGGGGCTGAGTTCTTCAATAATATTGCTTTGCGAGGCGACAAAATCAACTACAAAATCCTTGGATATCATAGCACCATTGATTCTGATACGTTCTCTGAAGTCTTTTAGATGCGGTGAAGTATATAACCCTGTTTTAAATCCTGCCTGTTGAAAAATGGCTGAAAGCATATGTGATGTGGAACCTTTTCCATTGGTTCCGCCTACGTGGATGGTCTTAAATTTATCCTGAGGATTGCCTAGCTTTTCACACATCACAATGGTGTTGTGTAAGTCCTTTTTAAAGGCCACCGCACCTACGCGGGTAAACATGGGCAGTTTGCTGTACAGATAATCCAGGGTTTGCTCGTAATTCATCAAAGAAGATTGGATAACACAAAAATAGAAAATGCTTTGCCGGTTATTTAACTTTAAAGTTGAAAATCACAATACCTATCTGTATATCTGGCGCAGCATCGGATTGAGACAGGCTGGCGCCCATTACCGCAGTTTTGCATTTTTGCCACAATTCCCTGTCATTCAAGGTTGTTCCCTTTACTCCAGGGGTAGCATCTACCACAACACCTGCCTTGTTGATTTTAATTCGCACCGCAATTTTGCCTGTTTTCTGTCCGTCATCCTGCGGTGTGACCAGGTTCGTAAACCTTCTCAGGGGAATTGGCGTTTCTCCAAAACCTGAGCCTCCTTCGCCATAATTCGTAGCAAGAGGATCACCGTCTTTATCACCTTGGTTACCTGGAGTTGTTCCCGTACCATCACCGCCGCCTGTGCCTTTGTTTGACTTGCCTTTATATAAAGCATTTTGATTGATCACTGGTTTTGACGGCTTATCTTCAGTTACAGTCGTCGGGGCCTTAGTGGTAGTTTTGGTAGGTTTTGTGTTTACTGCAATGGCATCCTCTGTATTTTGTGTCACAATTGTTTTATCGCTATTTTCACTGGAAGTAGTTGGGGTGACTTTATCTTCCGGAGTGACCTTATCTGGTGCTTTTTGATTGGCATTGGGATCTGCTGAAGGTTCTTCTATGCTCGTGTAATCGTCACCCATGCCTTCTGCAGAGGTCCCATAGTTGACAACCATACCACCCATACCTTCTTCAACGGGTTGGAATGATCCAATCACAATAAAAAAGCTAATCAATAATAAGAAGCCCATTATCCCGCTGGCAATAGCAATAGCTTTTGGGTAATTGTTTTCCTCAGGCATGTTATACGCTTTATGGTTCATTATTTTTTAGGTTCTACAGCTACAACAAGTTTTAATTTCAATTTGTTGGCGATATCATTCACGACAAAACCATCCTGATAGGTTACATTCCGGGAAACGTATAAAAGAATGGTCATATCTGGAGCCAATTTCTGGTAGGCTGCCAGTGCAGGCTCTAATTCCTCGATGGTTACCGGTTTTTTATCGATGGTATATTTTAAATTTTCGTCTATGGTTACCGTAACTGCCTTTTTAGCGGTAGACTGTTGACCGCTGGAAGACTGCGGAAGCAGTAACTTTACTACCTGTGGATTAACTACAGCTGACGCCAGTAGAAAAAACAAAAGCAGGAAGAACATGATGTCGTTCAAAGCAGAAGTATGCACCTCCACAGTTCCTTTATTTCTCTTGCGTAAATTCATTATTTTCCTGGCTCCTCTAGTAGATCAATAAATTCAATGGCGTCTGTCTCCATTCTTAGTATGATTCGTTCAACCATCATATTCAAAATATGATAGAGCACATATGCGATAATACCAATGATCAACCCAGTAGCGGAAGTGATCATTTTGGTATACAAACCACCCGATATTGTTCCGATTTCTATAGCTCCTTTAATAGATACATCATGAAAAATGGTAATTACCCCAATAATAGTACCGACGAAACCAAGCATTGGCGCAATACCCGCGATGATACCAAGTATGCCTATGTTTTTTTCCAGCTTCGAGACCTCATGCTTGCCATTGTTCTCGATGGCAGCTTCTATATCTTTAATGGGTCTGCCAATACGTTTTAACCCTTTTTCAAGCATTCTGGCCAGAGGAGAATTGTTGTTTCTGCATAGGGCGATGGCATTGTCCAGTCTTCCGTCATGGATATATTGTTTGATCTGCAGCATCAGGTTAGATTCAGTTTTAGATGCTTTCCTAATGGTAAGGTACCTTTCTACAAAGATTACCAATCCCAAAAAAGCTAAAAAAGCCAGGGGGAGCATTACCCAGCCACCTTTAAACAGAAGGTCAATAAAGTGGATTTCTGGAGGTGCGGTAGTTACTGCCTGCGTTAAGTTATTAGCGGTATCAACGAGCTGTTTTGCGGTATCCGTGGCACCTTGTAGTAATGTGATCATATTATTTTATTTGTGTGTTTGTGTGTTTGTTTTGATAGATATATAACTCTGGGTTTTTTAACTTCAAGACAAGTTCTTTACGCCCTTTCATGGCGCTTGCTTCATCTTGAAACGTTGCAATACTGATCTTTATTCTGCGTTTACCCGGAACTTTAGGAATTACTTTTGCGGTAATGCCAATGGCTTTCATCTGTGTAATAAACCAGTCTGCCTCTTTCTGGTTGATGACAGAAGCCCCAATCACTTCCCATGTAGTCGCAGTATCTGTACTTAAAGCCGGGTTTAGTGCTGCAGTGGTATCTTTTAAAGAATCGGGGTTGACAACCGCTGTTTGAGCGGCCCTCAAAATACTGTCTGCTTTTGCAGCAGAATCAATCTTTAACTGACCGGGGTTTGTAGCCAGACCTTTTGTTTGTTCTTGTTCCTTCTCCGCTTCACCCTTAAAAAGCCCGGGTTTTACAAAATATACAACTGCTCCAATAGCTAAAAGAATAGCGCCGGCGATAATAATCTTTATGTATGCTGGTGTTTTTGGTTTATCTTCAATTTCTGCTTCTTCGGGGCCATCTGCAGATCCAGCCTGACTAAAGTTATGACCTTCGTCAAAATTCCAGTAATGATCTGCCCTTGACTCAGTGGCAGGGATTTCATTTTCAGGAATCGCCGTATCGTCTGCCGGATCTTCTTCCAAATTCTCTGCAGTTTCTATAAACAGAGGAGATTCGGGAATTTTCTTATGCTTTATCTCAGATATTTCATCATACACAGGTTGTTCGTCAGGTTCAGCGGTTCCATCACTCAGATCAGCGTTGTGATCTTCCAAATCTAAGCGTTCATGAAAATGTTCTTCCTGTTCCTTCGCATAGCTTTCTTCTCCTTGAGCGGATTCATCTTTAAAAGACGGCAATCCATAAAATTCAAACCCTAAATCTGTCGCTCCCGAAGGAGAGAAGGTCAGCCCCTTATCCGAAGCCGAAAGCCGGCCAAGTTCACCAAGATCAGCTTCCCGGCTGTCTTTCAGTTGCCTGAGCAGTTCCTCAGCAAATTGTTCTACAAAATAATAGGAGGAGTCAAAAGATATATTTTTCTTTTTGCTGATGAATTCTGCCAGCGCATTGTTTTCCTTTACTTCTTCAGTAAATTCAAGTGTATAGCTCGGTGGTAAAAAAGCATGTGCCTGAGCATCATATCTTCCCGGAGATTTCTTTTTGTAAATAGTCCCCAGCCCTGTGATTCCGACTTCTTTTCGGGTTCTGATAAGCTCGGTAAGGTATGATGAGATCTCCATTCTGGTAAAAATAAATTTTAATTCCGTATCAACCAACTATTAATTAAAAACCCGTCTAGAACGAATAACTTATTCCCCCAAAAATATTCATCCCGATGGTTTGATAATACAGGAACCTGCTGTAAGATGAGTCCAGTAAATTGTTAACCTTTATAAATGCCGAAAATTTATTATTGATCTTGTAATTGGCTCCTGCGCCAAGATCTACAAATCCTTTTACGGTTACGACCTGTTCATTTAAGGGATCAGGAATCAAATAAGGTTTGGCGGGCGCTGCCAGGTAAACTTTAGCTTTACTATCGTCCTGAATAGCTACCGATGCCGTCAGCGAGATTTGTTTGGTAATATTATACAAGAGATCGGAACTTAAACGCATTTGCGGTTTGAACCAGCTTTGTGTTTCAGCGGCAGGCTTGTAATCCTCAAAATTTAGTCTGCCCGTCCATTTTAATGCGTCACTTACCTGAACAGAAAGCTCACCCTCCAGACCTGTAAGCTTCATCGTGCCAAAATCGTAGATCACGTCAAACTTATTGAAGCTGGAAAAGCTGTTTACATATAGCGGCATGTCTTCAATCCTTTTGTGATAGATCCTTGCTTTATAGCCAAATCCAGGTCCGCCTGTGCCTTTTATTCCACCGCTTATGCTTAATTTTTCAACAGTATTTCTGATCTCTATATTGCTGTTGAGCCATGGATTTTCATCAGTATACTGTTTTAGTGAATTGCGGTTCACATCTCCCTTCACTTCACCAAATATTTGAAGGTAGTCCGGTATCAGCGTGAAGTCAGCAGTTACAGCCGGAAAGATCCTGGTTGATGAAAAATCACCAAATTCCTGCACAAAATTAATTCCGGCATTGATCTTAACGCCGTGTGTCTGCAGCCTGATATATGGATTCAGTTTTAAAATATTATTGCCCACATCCGTGATGGAATCTTTAGTCCCGCCAAATTCTGCGGAAGCTGCAAGTCCGAGGTTGAAACTGCTGATCCTTTTGTTCATATAGCCATTCAAAACAATAGAATTCTCTTTTGCAGAGAACTTGTCACTCCAGATATAGCCGTTTACCTTAGCCGCGTAGCTAAATGCATCCGGATCATCGGTGTATTTATTAACCACTTCGCCTTCAGCTTCAAAGAAGTTTAGCGTTTGCTTTTCAGGATTCGGATTTAATGCAGGGTTTGCCTCGTCAATGCCATAGAAATACAGGCCATTCCGTTGAAAGTTGACCCTTCCGCTGAGCGTAGCCGTTTCGCCGATACTGCGGCCGAAAACACTTAGTCTTTGCTGGCTCGATTGCTGTTTGTTGAGTTTTCCGGATTGGCTGAGGTGCTGCAAATAAGCCCCGGCCTGCATGGCTTCATCCTTGCCGATGTTTACATAAGCTTCGCCAAATATAGTTTTGGCTGTACCAAAGCCACCTTTTACATAATTGTTGATCAGCTCTGCTTCTCTTTCGGCTGCTACTTCCTGGGCCTGTAGCTTGTTGATGTCAGAATTCAGTTCCAGCTTCCTGTCGGTAAGGCTGTAATTGAACCGTGCTTTATAGGTCTTTACATCGTTCAGATCCGGACTTCTCCTCAATTTTACAGCCTCGGCCAAGACAGGTTTGTAAGGTCTTACTACTTCAATTTCTTCTGTAACTGCCTTTTCCTCAGTCTTGGGTTTCGTGGGGTCCTGTGCCATTACGTGCAGCGTGCCGGCGGTGATCAGTAAAATGGTAGTATATATTATTTTATGAAATGTCATGTTGCTTGATCTTATTTGATTTTTTGTAATTTTTCTTTAGCAGTCGGAACGATATCATCCTTGCCTTCATAGTTGTCTATAAGGCTCAGCAGTGTGCTTTTAGCTTGTAAATTGTCCTTTAATGCTACGTAATTATCAGATAATAGTATAAAAGATTTGGCTACCCAGTAATCATAGGAAGGCATGTTATTGATCAGGTCAAAGCAGGTCTTGGTAGAGGTTTTGTATTCCCCCCTGGCGTATTGCAATAAGGCAAGATTGTATTTCGCTTCCGCACCTGCTACAGTCTTGGTTTTGCTTACAACCGTACTAAAGGCTTTTGCCGCCTGTGCAGTATCTGCTTTCAGCAAATAAGCTTTACCGGCGTACAGGTCTGAACTGTTCTTCTCTTCTTCAGATGCTTTTTCAGATTCCTTGATCAGCTTGACGTATTTCAGCATATCATCGGGCATATTCAATGCATCGTAAGCTTTGATCAGGTTGTTGATCGCATAACTATAGTGAGCTTTGTAATCGGCAGTAGTTTCCAGCCTTTTTAAATAAACAATGGCTTCATTGTATTTTTTCTGATTCAGAAACAGTTCTGAAATACTTACCAGGGAACGCTCGGTATAATCACTGGTCCAGTCGTTCAAAATGTATTCATAATCAGGCACAGCCTCCAAAGGCCTTCCGAGCTTCACCAGCGATTCAGCCCTGATAAACTTCGCTTCCTTATCATGTATCGCCTTCGGATATTTATCAAAGTAAGCATTGATGGCTTCAAAGGCGCCCTGGAAATCTCCTTTTAAATAGCGGTTGCTAGCAGCCTGAAATACAATTCCATCTTGTTCGGCGGTAGAATAGTTTCCAAGAGGAGTGGAGCTGGCATAGGTAATAAAGCCTTCGGAATCTCCCCGGTCTACATAGATATTTTTGATAGATTCCAGCGCCTGTTTCGCTTCTTCAGTACTGGCATATTCTCTGATCACTTTCTTAAATGATTCCAGCGCATCGTCATCTTTATCCTGGTTATACTGAACCAGGCCTATCGTTACCAGGGCCCTCGGTACATAGCTGCTTCGCGGATATTGGCTCACCAGCGTGATCAGGTCAGATTTGGATTTTTCAAAATCCCCCTTGTTAAAGTAAGTGTAAGCAGTCTCAAAACCAGCATCGTCTGCATAGTTAGAGGTTGGATATTGCTTTAGCAGATCCTGCATAGTGGCGATCTTTGCGTCATTCTGGTTCTCCAGGCCCTGGATCATTCCGCGTTGAAATAACGCATAATCCTCGCCTGTAGCACCGCTGCTAATGATCTTGTTGTAGTTTGCCATTGCATTGCCATAGCTTTTGCTTACAAAATAGGAATCTGCCAGCCTGACTACAGCATCATTTACAGTTTTCTGATCCTTGTCATTGCCGCCAAGAAAACGTTCGAAATAATTTGCAGCTTTAACGTATTTCTCATCCTCAAACGCAGCATAGGCAAGTGCATAATTGGCAAAATTATATACACCTGTTTTTTTCGCGCCCTCCATAGCCAAAAATGTCTCAAAATGTTTTACAGCCTCACCAAATTTCCGAAGCTCATAAGATGCCTCAGCTTTCCAGTAAGTGCTTAAAGCAAGGATTTCTTCATCCTGCGGAAATTTTTCTGACCTTAGGAACATCGACAATGCATTAGGGAAAGCACGCTCATTGTAAAATTCCAGTCCCCTGAAATAGGTTGCCTTCTGATAGGCTTCCTTCGCTTCAGGCGATTTATTTTGCAGCGGCTCTAAAATATCAACGGCAACCTGGTAGTTTTTGCTGGTCAGCAAGATCTCGCCCAGTAATGTTTTTGCTTCATTGATCTTCCTTGAATTGGGGAATTGCTTTAAAAAATTTTGAATAGATTCCAGCGCCTGCTGATTAAAATCCAGCTCATAGCTCAGACGCGTGTAGTTCAGCCACGCTTCCTCTTGTATCACCTTATCAAAGTCAAGTCTTGAGGCCCTGAAAAATGCACTTCTGGCTTTCTCCTTATTTTTCAATTCGATGAATGAGCGACCTAACGTATACATACCGCTTTGGAGGTAGACATCATCAGTATCCAGTTTTTCAAGGATTGTCACGGATTCCGCATACTTTTTCTGAAAGAATAAGGAGTACCCATACTGATAGATATACAAATTGTTCTTCTTACCCGATTTATCTTTAGCATAAAACTCCTTAAAGTACTTCTCGGCGTTGATGTAGTCGGATTTCGCAAAATAAGAAGCTGCAATGATACTCAGCATTTCCGATTCGTATTCCTGTTTGGAGCTTTTTAGAATTGGGACAGCGTATTCGATTACGTCATCATAACGCTCATCCAGGTAATACATAGAAGTGATGTAATATGGATAACTGGCTTCATAAGTAGGGGAGCCTTTCAATTTTTCAAAATTGCTGAGTGCAGTTTTATATTCCTTGTTCAGGTAATTGATGTACGCAAAATAATAAGTAGCGCTTTCCTGAAACGGCGAATCGTCTTTTTTAACTGCTTCAAACAAAGGTTCAGCTTTTTCAATATCATTTTTCATGAAATAAGCATAACCCTGTTTGAACTGGTATTCCAATCGCTGCTTTGCCGAAAAAAGGTTAGGGTCGGCTTTTCCAAACCACTCCAGCGCTTTCTCGTAATTCTTTTGCGCAAAGTAAGATTTACCCACATGAAAATAGGCGAGTTTGGCATTCGGATTCAGCGGGTAGTCTTTGATGAAATTCAGAAAAAGACTCTCCGCATCATCGTTGCCCAATTCCAGGGCACAAACTGCCGCGTAAAATTTGGCATTTTCTTTAAGCAGGGATAGTTCCGAGTTGCTTTCCTGCTGAGCTCCGGGCTTTTGTCTGATCTGTTCTACCAGCTTAAATTGCTGTGCAGCAGCAACGAATTTCTCGTTATCCAGTAACTCCAGCCCGGTTTTATAGTTTTTATTGAGGTTAACTAGTACGCTTGACTGCGCAAAAGCGGAGGTAACGCCCCCTGCTAGTAACAGCGGAATAAAAAGGTATTTTTTCTGCATTTGTTTCAAATATGGTTGGTACTAATATAAATATAGTATTGTGTCTTACGGTTACAAGAAATTAACATGTGTTGATAACACTGGTTTAACGAAAAGAAAGAGAAATTGGTATAAGGAAGCTTTTATAGTCACCTAGTCTCTTTGCGAAGCCAGTAAATAAAGTACCGCCATGCGTATGGCAACGCCGTTTTCTACTTGTTCCAGAATGATGGACTGCTTACTGTCGGCTACATCACTGGTGATCTCCACACCGCGGTTTATTGGTCCCGGATGCATGACGATGATCTCTTTATCGAGGCTGTTGAGGATTTGTTTGTTGAGGCCATACATCATGGCATATTCCCTTAAAGAAGGGAAGTACTTGATGTCCTGGCGCTCCAGTTGAATGCGGAGCATATTGGCGACATCACACCAGTTCAAAGCTTTGATCAGGTCATGCTCTACCTTCACTCCAAGGCTGGAAATGTATTTGGGAATCAAAGTTGTCGGTCCGCAGACCATTACCTCTGCACCCAGTTTCTGAAGGCACAGGATGTTTGATATCGCTACCCTTGAATGCAGGATATCACCAACGATCACTACTTTTTTGCCTGCCACACTGCCGAGCTTCTGGCGAATTGAAAAAGCATCAAGCAAAGCCTGGGTGGGATGCTCATGCGCGCCGTCTCCTGCGTTTACGATCTGTGCTTTTATGTGTCTGCTCAGAAATTGACCAGCTCCTGCATAAGGATGTCTCATCACCACCATATCCACTTTCATGGCCAGGATATTGTTTACTGTGTCGATCAGTGTCTCGCCCTTGCTCACAGATGAAGAAGATGCAGCGAAATTCACCACATCGGCCGAAAGCCTTTTCTCTGCCAGTTCAAATGAAAGCTTGGTACGGGTAGAGTTTTCAAAGAAAATATTTGCTATGGTGATGTCGCGTAAAGAAGGTACCCTTTTTATTGGCCTGTTGATGACATCTTTAAAGTTATCTGCAGTTTCAAAAATCAATTCAATATCATCGCGGTTAATGTCTTTAATACCTAGAAGATGCCTGGTTGATAATTTGTCTGCTGCCATACTATTTATTGCTTTCTGATAATAAGATAACTTTGTCTTCACCCTCGGTTTCCTTCCAGCTTACCCTTACCATTTGTGAATTCAGGCTGTCTACCTGATGCCCGATATAATCAGGCTCGATCGGGAGCTGTCTGGAAAACCTTCTGTCGATCAATACCATGAGTTCTACCTTGGCTGGTCTGCCATAGGCCAGTAGCGCATCCATAGCAGACCTGATGGTCCTGCCTGTCCACAGTACATCGTCTATGAGGATCACATTTTTTTCTTCTATGATAAAATCTATGTTATTGCTGCTTGCGGATACAATGCCGTCTTTTCTTCGGAAATCATCCCTGAAGAAAGTAATGTCCAGATCACCCTTTTTTATTGTGTTTTTTCCAAGGATCTCTGAGAGTTCCTGTTGTACCCTGTTGGCAAAGTACGGACCTCTCGGCTGGATGCCGATTAAAACGGTATTGGAAAAATCATGGTGATTCTCAATTAACTGGTGACAAAGTCGCTTAATTGTGATCTGGAATTTTTGTCCGTCTAGCAGGATTCTCTTTTGCATTGACTAAATAATTGCACAAATATAGCCAAAAAGTTGTAACCCCAAACCCCGAATGTGCTTTTTAAAAATCTAATTGCCCAGGTATTGCTTACTGTAATTGATTTTCAAAAGGTCATAACGTTTCAGCTGTGTTTTTAGCCGCTGCTGAAAATTTCCGTAATCCTTCTTCGCCCGCGGACTCCACAACACTTCACTCAGTGCATCAAGCCGCGGGAAAAGCATATATTCTGCTTTAGCAGAGCTTGCAATGTATTCTGACCACAAATTGCCCTGAGCACCCCAAATGTATTTGCTTTCTTCCGCAGTTAATATTGCCGGCACAGGCTCATAACTATATACTGTGCTTAATGGCAGGAATTTAGCGGCTGTCAGGGAATCTTCTTTCAGAAACTGGCTGTGATTAAAATACATAGCATTCTCCGGAGTCATCACTACCATGTGCTTTTGTTTGGCTGCCGCAATGCCGCCCTTCTCACCGCGCCAGCTCATTACAATGGCATTTGGTGCCAGTCCGCCGTCCAAAATTTCGTCCCAGCCAATGATGGTTTTGCCTTTACTGTTCACAAATTTTTCTATGCGGTGTATAAAATAACTTTGCAGGGCGCTCTCGTCCTTCAGTCCGTTTTCCTTCATGATCTGCTGCGAAAGGGCAGATTGTTTCCACCAGATCTTTGAGCCCTCATCGCCGCCAATATGAATGTATTTAGAGGGGAATAACTCAATTACTTCTGTTAAAACCTCTTCAAGAAACTTAAAAGTTTGTTCAGTAGGCTGGAACACATTGTTAAACTTATTAAAGATTCCCCAGGTCTGGGCAACCTCATATTTTTTTGATGGCTCAGTCCCAAATTCAGGATAAGCAGCTAAAGCTGACATGCTGTGTGCGGGCATTTCGATTTCCGGAATTACATTAATGTAACGGTCTGCCGCATACTTTATCACTTCTTTAACCTCTTCCTGGGTGTAATAACCGCCATACCTGAGCCCGTCATTTCCGGTTCCCGGATACAAGCCCGTTATCGTCCCATTTCGCCACGCACCTATATCAGTCAGTTTCGGATGTTTTTTGATCTCTATGCGCCACCCGTGGTCATCGGTCAGATGCCAGTGAAAGTAGTTCAGTTTATGCATAGCCAGGTAATCGATGTATTTTTTGACAAAAGCGACGTCAAAGAAATGACGGCTAACATCCAGATGCATGCCTCTGTAAGTAAAGCGGGGGTAATCAGTAATATCGACCGAAGGTATATCCAGCGGCAAGTTTTGTTTTACAGGCAATAACTGCAAAAGTGTCTGAACAGCATAAAATATCCCTTCATCGGTTGGTGCATTGATGCTGATGTTTTTATTCAGGACATTCAGCATATACTGACCGGGATTAAGAGCAGTACTTGCTGTTCTGATCAATCTGATGGTATTCTTTTTCTTTTCATTTGCAGCATATACATCAGTATGTAATGTGATGCCATAATACTTCAGCAGATAATCCTTCAGATACACGGCCGACCTGATTAAAGCAGTATCGCTAACCAGGATCAGGGTACCGTTGTCTATTGTAAACTTATCCCCGGCAGCATTAATACGTAGTTCAACGGGCTGAGGAATAATTGCCGGAAGCTGAGCCTTCGATGTGGTAAAGAGCAGCAAGCTAAATAAAGCACTTAGCAATGTTTTCATTGATGGTAGAATTTGTGTGCGTTTCAAAATTAAGCAAAAAAAGAGGGTTGTCCAGATGAACAACCCTCTTAATATTTAGATTTTAAAGATTACAGCTTATTTTTTAGCCTTGTTTTCTTCACCTTCCATTTGTTGTTTTAATTGTGCAAGCACGCCTAAATCACCTAATGTAGATTTTTCAACAGAATCTTTCACTTTTTTCACTGCAGTACTAGATGCTTTAGCTTCTTTTTTCTTAGCATTTCTTTCCTCATTGGCAGCTTCAGCTTTAGCCTCTTCCCAGATACGGGCATGAGACACAACGATACGCTTGGCATCTTTGTTGAATTCAATGATTTTGAAGTCATTGGTTTCTTCAGCCTTGATGGTACCACCATCTTCTTTAGCCATATGTTTAGTCGGTACGAAACCTTCAACACCATAAGGTAAAGCAATAACAGCACCTTTATCAGTTACCTTCACAACAGTTCCCTGGTGAATTGAATCTACAGTAAAGATAGTTTCAAAAGTATCCCAAGGGTTTTCTTCCAGTTGTTTGTGTCCTAAGCTCAGTTTGCGGCTTTCTACATCCAGTTCTAAAACAACTACCGCCAGTGTATCACCTACTTTAGTGAATTCATTAGGGTGGTTTACTTTTTTAGACCATGAAAGATCAGAAATGTGGATCAATCCATCGATACCTTCTTCGATTTCAACAAATACACCGAAGTTGGTCATGTTTTTAACTACAGCAGTATGTTTGCTTCCGATAGGATATTTTGCTGCAACATTTTGCCAAGGATCCTGGGTCAGTTGTTTGATACCCAAGCTCATTTTGCGCTCGTCTCTGTCCAAAGTCAATATTTCAGCTTCTATCTCATCGCCAACTTTCAGGAATTCCTGAGGGCTGCGCAGGTTTTGTGACCACGACATTTCTGAAACGTGGATCAAACCTTCTACACCAGGGATGATTTCTAAGAAAGCACCGTAATCAGCAACAGTAACAATTTTACCTTTTACATGTGAACCGATAGCTAAATTAGTATCCAGTGATTCCCAAGGATGTGGAGTCAATTGTTTTAGTCCTAATGCGATACGTTTTTTCTCGTCATCAAAGTCAAGAACAACCACATTGATTTTCTCATCAAGGCTCAATACTTCTTTTGGATGCTCTATGCGGCCCCAAGAAATATCAGTGATGTGAAGTAATCCGTCAACGCCGCCCAAATCGATGAATACACCGAAGTCAGTGATGTTTTTAACGGTACCTTCAAGAACCTGGCCTTTTTCAAGTTTAGATACAATCTCCACTTTTTGGCTTTCCAGATCGTCCTCGATAAGGATTTTATGAGAAACAACTACGTTTTTAAACTCATGGTTGATCTTAACAACCTTGAATTCCATGGTTTTACCCACGTATACATCGTAGTCGCGGATAGGTTTGATGTCAATTTGAGAACCTGGAAGGAACGCCTCAACACCCATGATGTCAACGATAAGACCACCTTTAGTACGGCTTTTAACAAATCCGTTGATGATTCTGTCATTGTCAAGGGCTTCATTGATGGTTTCCCATGATCTCTGTGTTTTAGCTCTTTTACGAGATAAGATTAATTGGCCGTTTGCGTCTTCAGGAGCTTCCACAAAAACGTCAACTTTATCGCCAACTTTCAAATCAGGTGTATCACGGAATTCTGAAGTAGATACTAAGCCGTCTGATTTAAATCCTACGTTCAATACTACGTCTTTGTTGTTTATGGAAACAACAGTTCCGCTAATGATTTCACCCTGAGTGATTTGATTGAAAGTATCGGTATACATATCTTCAAACTTTTTACGGTCTGCGTCACTGTAATTTCCGAAAGCTTTGTCATCTGCATCCCAGTCAAAATCCTGATCTGGAGTTGCTAATGATGATTTGATCTGTTCGATCGACACTGAATCAGCTTCTGATTCAATGGTTTCTTTTTCCGCCAGGCGAGCATCTGCGCCCTGCAGTTCAGCTGTTTTAGCCTCTAGTTCTTTTTCTGCTACTTGTTTTTTAGCCATTAAAATTTAATCTCCTTTTTCCCGTTAGGGACGGCAAAGATAGAAATTAATATTTTTAAAGAAAAGATTTTTTTTATAAATGTTATTGATATTGAATGATTTGTGTATATCTTATACGTTCATTACCCTGCTGTTTCCAAATGATACAGTTTCTATCTGCCGCTGATCAGCGGCTCCAGATAAATCCTTCTGAAATTTTAATATAAACTTAAGATACCAGTAATATCACTATAAGATAATAATTATATCAATGACCCTGTTATCACCCTGTTACTACCTTGTTGAAAACGTGTTATAATAAAGCAGTATGTGAGGTAAGACACAGGCAGGGTATAAGCAAGTATTGTAAAATAGGGCTTTATTTTTTCTTCCTGTGCCGGCCTCTCCAGATCAGAAAACCGGTAATTGGCAGGCTGGCGGCAACCAGACTGGCACAGAATGCCATTATTTTCCCCGGAAGACCCGCAATGGCACCGATATGGATATCATAATTGGCCCGCATCATTTTGTCAGCAAAACTCGTCTTTGCAAACCGGCCGTAACTGTGTTTTACCTCCAGTTCACGGAGCGTATACTGATCGTACCAAAGGTAATCGGCTTTCCAGTAGGTTTCGGTATCAGGATTCAGTGCCACCTCAATGGCGGCCTTTGGTCCGTCTGGCACATGCACCTCTATGCTGCCGGGGTAATTGGGATTTTCCTTCATGGTTTTGGCCAGGAGAATATCTATTGCTGGTTTGCGGCCGGCTACACTGCCCACCAGTGTACTGTCAGAAAAGCTTTCTTCAAACTGAACCATAGATTTTCCGCCTGCTGTCACCCAGTAAGCGGATCTGGCAAACCACTGAAAGCCCATAACGAGCCCGGAAAAAGCAATAAAGATCAATATCCAGGTCATGTAAAACCCGAAAACATTGTGCAGGTCATAATTCAGCCGCTTCCATTTGGCACTCCATTTTACACTAAACCTTTTTTTGCTGGCCGCCGCATTCTTGGGCCACCAGAGGATCAGGCCTGAACAGAGCAGGAAAGCAAACATCAGAGTAGCGGTGCCTAAAACAGGCTGGCCGATTGCAGGCGGAAGCCATAAGTAGTAATGTCCGTCGATGATGAAACGGAAGAAATCCTGATCCATGTCCTTCACTTTCAATACCTCTCCGGTATAAGGGTTAATAAACACGATCCAGTAATATGCCGGCACCTCAGCATAATATACTACCGTTGTTGCTTTGCCTTTCTCATAGCCCACACTATGCGCGTGTTTCCCGGGTACTTTGCGGTCGGCTATGGCTTTCAACCTGGATGGCTCAATGTAAGGTCTGTTTTCTGAGTTAACAAAACGATAAGGCTGTGTTGCGTCTTCGATTTCGCGTTCAAAAGCAAGGATGCAGCCTGTTATTCCTAAAAAACACACAAATAGCCCGGATGTCAATCCGAGCCATAAATGTATTTGTCCGATCCAGTATTTAGATCTGTATTTTTTATTGATCACCAGGTATACTTTTTAAAATTTATAAGCGATACTTCCCGCAAAGCTTCTCAGTTTCTGAGGGTTTGCGGTTCCATATCCAATCCAATATTTTTCGTTGGTCAGGTTGTCTATTTTAGCTCCAAGCCTGAGGTTGCTGTTTTCATAAAATAAGGACGCATTCAGCAAGGTGTAAGCGGGCAGTATGAAAATGCCGCTGCTTACGCTGTTCACAACCTTATTGTCGCTTGCGTAATTTCCGCCAAAACCAAAACCCAGCCCTTTAATGGCGTTGTCCGGAAGACGATAACTGAAGAACAGATTTGCCAGAGTAGGGGAAGAGGCGTATCCTGGCCTGCGGCCGTTGACATCAGGATCTTCAGTTTCCATTTTGGAGTCATTGTAACTGAAGCCCCCAACGATATTCAGCCCGCTGAAAGGATTGGCAATGAGCTCTACTTCTATTCCTTTGCTGAGTTGAGCTCCATCCTGCACAGAAGCAAATAATCCGGCAGCGGGAAGACTTACATCACTTCTCAGCATGTCTTTTACCTTAATGTCGTAATAGCTTATAGTGGCACTTAGTTTACCTTTAAATGCGTCCAGCTTTACTCCGCCCTCAATTTGATTGGCTTGTTCAAGTTCAGCGATTATTGTGGTGATCTTTGATGCTGATGAAGGATCATATTTGCTATATGCACCAGGATTCGTAAAACTGTTCTGATAATTGGCAAAAATAGAGATCACGTCTTTAATAGGTTGATATACTGCACCAAACTTAGGTGAAAAGGCATTTTGGTTATAAACGGCGGCGTCTGCTCCGCCAGTTTTTCCACCTTTGCTTTCAAACCTGTCTGCACGCACAGCAGCCAGAATGCTGAACCTGTCTGTAATGTTGATGACGTCGGAGAGGTATGCGCTATACGTATTGGTAATGTTTACGATAGGGTAAGTAAAATCAGGTGCTGAAGTCGCATATTTTTCAGACATATTGGCGCCGTTGAAACCGCTGTAATCAAACCCGGGAACATTCAGCGGAACGATATCCCAATTGCTTCCATAAAAATTCTGTTTGGCATCGGCCCGGATAAAATCAAGCCCAAGTACCATCCGGTTTCTCAGTCCTCCGATCTTGAAATCCCCATTGAAGTTTTGCTGGAATTCGAGGACGTTGTTCTTGCTGTTGCCGGTAGATTGATCTGCGCGCGCCATGTAATTGCTTTTGCCATTGTCAGCCGGGTTGCCGCTGATCACTCCGTCAGGTATCAGATAAAAATAAGGTGAGAAGCCATCAGAAAAACTGTTGGATGAGGTAAAATTGGTTGATGAAGTAAAAGCTTCAGAGATCTTATAGTTGACCTGTGCAAAAAAGTTTGAACTTCTTGAACGCTGAAACAATTCATCGCCAAGGTAAGATTTTTTATAATCGACAGGAAGCTCATCTGCACTCCTCACACCAAGATCGGCAGCAGGAAAATAGAAGAAAAAAGCCTGTTTGCCGGTATTCGTACCGTAAAATACTTCAGCATCAAGGTTTATTGTAAGTCTGTCGGAAGCATTATAAGTCAGGCTCGGAGCAAAGATACTGTTTTTAGTGAAGCCGATGTCCTGAAAAGTACCTTCATTGTTATAGGCAGCGTTGACACGAAACAGCAACTGATCATTAACAGGCTGATTTAAGTCTAGGTGTATTCTCTGGAAATCATTATTGCCACCTGAAAAGGCGACTTCTCCGCCAAAAGTTTCATAAGGTTTTTTAGTTACGCGGTTGATCAGGCCACCGTAAGAGGTTAAGGCACTGCCAAAAAGAGTAGCTGAGGGGCCTTTGATCACTTCCAGTTTTTCCAGGTTTACCGCATCGATCTCACTGGTCACAATACCGGCAATACCATTTCTTAAATTACTTTGCACAATGAATCCGCGGGTGTTGTAATAGCTGCCGCCATCACCGCCGCGACCGGTGGCCTCCCACATCTTTTGCATACCGGGTACGTTCCTTACTGCCTCATCAACATTAAAGATCAACTGATCTGTAAGCAGTTCTTTACTAACGGTAGTATATACCTGAGGATTTTCAAGTTTGTTAAGCGGTGTTTTGGCAACAAACTCACTCTGTTTCTTATTAAACCGGTTGGCTTTGGTACTGGAAATGACAATTTCGTCCAGCTGAGAAGAACTTTCATCAAGGGTAAGGTGAATACCAGAGACATCGGAACTGGTGACCCGAACCGCCTGATCTTGTTTTTTAAGTCCGATTGCAGAAGCGATCAGCACGTAACTCCCGGTCTTCACCTCTTTAAATGTAAACTCACCGTCTTCAGCGGTCATGGTAGCTTGTCCGCTGCCTTTTAGGATAATGCTGATACCTGATGCCGGATTACCGTCCCGGGTTATCACTTTTCCGCTTACCTGGTAGACTGCTCGCTGAGCAAAAAGATTCAATGATAAAAGGATGAAGAGCACTGTTAAATTAAATGGTCTGAATTTAATCATTTTATGGGCTTGTATTATCTGGACTAATTCTAATTTAGTGCAAAGAAAGCATGAAAATTTTTATAAACAAAATAAATTAGACTTAATCCAGATAAAGGCCTCTGATTGTATCAATCCCATTAACAAGCTCTTGTTATTGGAGTCGGGAGAAATGTTTAAGATCGATTTCCTATATTGCAACATCAATTGATCATGGTTTGATGGAGAAAAAGGTCTCAATTAAAGATATTGCAAAACACCTGGGAATTTCAATAAGTACAGTCTCGTTTGTTGTAAATGGCAAAGCCAAAGAAAAAAGAATTAGTGAGGAGCTAACCCAACGGGTATTGAAGCTGGTAGAAGAGCTTGGTTATAAGCCAGATGCACTGGCCAGAAGCTTCAGGACAGGCAAGACCAATATCATCGGGTTTTTGGTGGATGACATCTCCAGGCCATTTTTTTCCAATCTGGCCAGATTTATTGATGAAAAAGCAGCAAAAAATGGATATAAGATCATCTACAGCAGTACACGCGGCAATAGAAAGAAGGCCATAGAACTCCTGCAGATCTTTCAGGACAGACATGTCGATGGATATATCATCGCATTGCCGGAAGGTCTGGAAACGGAAGTGGAGGCATTGACAGAAAGCCGTAAGCCGGTAGTGCTGTTTGACAGGTATTTTAGGGAGCTGAATACCGATTATGTAGTGATCAATAATGAGGAGAGCACTTATAAAGCTACTTGTCATTTAGTGGATAACGGTTATCAAAATATAGGTTTTGTGACTATAGACACCATAGAACAGCAGATGCTGGACCGGTTAAAAGGCTATGAAGATGCCATAACCCGGGCTGGATTGATCCCAAGTATATTAAAAATCAATTATATAAACGCTGCCACCGGACTTCCCGCGATCATAGATTATCTGACAGAACAAAAGCAACTGGATGCGGTTATCTTTTCAGCAAATTATCTTTGTATGGATGGCCTTCGTGCCATAAGACATCTGGAGCTGAACATTCCGGATGACCTTGCCGTGCTTTCTTTTGATGACTTTGAATTGCTTGAATTTGTTTTGCCCACCATCACAGCGATAGCTCAGCCGCTGGAAGATATTGCGGAAAATATCATGACGATTTTAATGCAGCGGTTAAACAACCCGAAAGTGGCTCATGAATATAGCCAGATTGTCTTGCCGACCGCAATGACGTTGAGACAGTCTACAGCAAAAAAAACAAGCATAAAAAAAACCGCCTGCTAGCATACAGACGGTTTAGACAAATCCTAAAACCTATTTATTTGCCTTATTTCTTTTTGTCAGTTTTTGGGGCAGCAGCATCCGTTTTCGGAGAAGTTACTTTATCTGCTTTTTTCACCTCAGTTTTTTTATGAGTTCTGGATTTGTGAACTGCCGGTTTTTGAGTAGTTACAGGAGTTTGCGCAAATGCACCGAAAGTTGCCGCAACTAATGTCAATGCTAAAATTGTTCTTTTCATGTCTAAAGTTATTTAGTGTTATTTGTTGAGTCAAAGTTGCTCATCAAACATGAAGATTTAATGAAGATAAAAGACGTTAATTTTCCAGATCCAAATGTACCAGCGTCCCTTTGTTTTTCCGGGAGGTTATACTGATCTTTATATGATGAAAAGCCGCAATGCTTTTTACAATTGCCAGGCCAAGACCATAACTGTCTTCTCTGTCGGACCTCAATTTTTCAAACCGGGTAAATGCACTTTTAACTTCTTCCTCATCCATTCCCCGGCCGGTATCTTCAATAGACAAGAAGTAATTTTCTTTTTGATACCCGCCGTAAATTTTTATCGTACCCGATTGCACATTATACTTTATCGCATTACTCAGGATGTTCGACAACAGTATATGGACCAGTGAGCGGTTTCCTGTAAAATTGAAATCATCCCTCAGTGTAATGTCCACTTTCAGGTTCATCATCAATAACCGGTGCTCAAGTTCTTCATATACCTCATTTATAGCTTCCTTTACAGATATGTTATCCGATTTGACATACTGGTTGTTTTCTACTTTGGAGATGAGCAGGAGACTGTTGATGATTGATTTTAGCCGGTTAAGTGTTTTCAGACAGGAGACAATCTTGTTCTCACCGGCTGCGGACAGCTGTTCATCATTCAGCAGGTTTTCCAGCCGGCTGTTCAATACAGAAATGGGAGTGAGGAGTTCATGTGATACATTGGCTATAAATTCCTTTTCAGTGAGAAACAGATCGGTGATCCTTTTCATCAGGATACTAATGCTCTGATCAAGAATGCGAAAATCTTCCGTACTTGTCTTCACCGCCTGGTAATTGAAGCTGATGGGGTCATCTACTTTATTCAGCTTTTGATCTATTATCTTGTAAAAGGGCGCAAGCAGGTACCGGGTAAATGCCAGATCACTGATCAGTGTGAGCGTGATTCCCGCAAATAATACGCAAAATGTGAATACAGAGATGGTATGTTCCAGCTGGGCTATGGTTGATGTGGTCTCTCCGAGTTCGAGCCTGTACCTTTTACCTTTATAGATGAAGTCTGCTGTGAGGATTTGATACTCCTCCTCCTGTCCCTCTATGTTTCTGACGGACTGGCTAAAATATTGTCCCGGTGGCGTCCGCCGGTTCTTAATCTCTTTCAGGATAATGTATTCTTCCTTGAGCAGGTTATAATCGGTAAAAGTCCGCTGCTGTGTAAGCAGGTCATTGACCTCCGCAGTAGAAAGATTGGCGATGAGTTTGCTTTTCTTTTGGAGCAGGCGCTGCTGAATGTGATGTATGGAAATGCGGTTGATGGATATCAGGATCAGCACCCCCAGGAATGCGATGATGGCAATTTTGGTAAGGGTATTGTAAAGCGCAAGCTTAAACTGTAACCTCATGCCTGACCGCTGAAATGCCATCATCTACAAGTTAATTCGGTAACCAATACTTCTGACAGTCTCAAACCAGTCGATCGGCGCATGGGCCGACAGCTTTTTGCGGAGATTTTTCACATGTACATCCACAAAATTGGAGTCCGAGTTGATTTCCAGAATATCGCCCCATACATGCTCAGTCAGGTTTACTCTTGATATCACCCTGTTTTTATTCAGTACCAGATAATTAAATATTTCAAACTCCTTGTTGGTCAGGTTTAGCCTTTCCCCATTAAAGCAGAGCAAGTGGTTTTTGATATCAAGGATAAATTTATGAATGCTGATCTCATTCTTTTCCAGTTTATGTTTGCGCCTGATGATCGCGTGCATCCTTGCCAGAAGTTCTGAAAGAGAAAACGGCTTAGCCAGGTAATCGTCGGCTCCCGCCTCTAATCCTTTAATGCGGTCGTCCACTTCACCACGGGCTGTCAATATAATTACAGAATCTTCTCTGCCTTTGGTGCCCCTCAATTGGTTTAAAAGGTTTAGTCCGTCACCACCCGGCAAGCTCAGGTCCAGCAATATAAAATCGTAGGTATTGACAAAGATCTTTTCGGCTGCTGAAGACTTTTTCCAGGCATGTTCTATGGTGTATCCTTCTTTTCCGAGGAATTCAGCCATTTCCAGAGCGAGGATCTTTTCGTCTTCAACGATCAGGATGTTCATCAGATCAAATTAACAATTTTTTAAACATTGCGCCATTCATATTTGTACCCTATACATTTACATCCTTCACAATTGTCCCGTTCCTATCTGCTCCTTCCATAACTTCCAAAAAAATTAATGTGTTTTGAGGACATGTGAAATCTTTTCCTTCAAAAGATTTCGAGTCCGAAAAACACATTAATTTTTACTTCCTCCCCCAAGCGCCCTATATAAATTCACAATAGCCTGCAGCTTTTGCAGCCGGTCATTGATGCTGCTGAGTTGGGCAGCTAAAAGACTTTGCTCTGAGGTCAGTACATCAGTATAGTTTGTTGCAGAACTGTAACGCAGTAATTCTTTGGTGAAATCAACGGCCTTGGTCAGAGCGGCGATCTGTTTTGCCCTGGTGGCCTCTTTTTCAGCTGCGGTCTGATAGGCAAATAAAGCATTGGAAACTTCCTGTCCACCAATTAATAATGTTTGCTGGAAGCTGTAAAATGCCTGCTGCTGCTGTGCCTCTGCAGTTCTTAGCCTGGCCTTGTTCTGACCCTTGTTGAAAATAGGCTGGGTAAGTCCGCCGATGAGGTTATAAAATATTGAATTGTCGAAAAAGTTTTTGACATCCAGGCTGGACAAGCCACCATTTGCCGTCAGTGTAAGGGCGGGATAAAAGTATGTTTTAGCTACGTTCTTGTTTTCAAATGCTGCACGGAAAGCAAATTCAGCGGCTTGTACATCAGGCCTGTTTTGCAGAAGCTGGGCAGATACACCTGTTTGTAAACTGCTGTATGGGGTCTGAGTGTCAAGGTTAGACCTTTCAATACTTCCGGGACCCTTTCCGAGCAGGATGCTCAGTGCATTTTCACCTTCTCTGATGCTTCTTTTAAGATCAGGAATAGTGACCTGGGCAGCATACAGATTGGCCTCACTTTGCACTACCGCTGCTCCGTTTACTACGGCACCCTCTTTCAGTGACTTCATCGTTTCTACATCTTTCTCCCTGATACTAACGGTCTGCTCGGTGATGGCCAGCTGCTTATCCAATGCCAGCAGGTTGTAGTAAATATTGGCGATATTAGCAATCAGCTGTGTTTGAACAGCGGTTTTTGCAGCATCTGTTTGAAGTAGTGATGCATATGCAGCACGCTTGCTGCTGCTCAGTTTACCCCATATGTCTGCCTCCCAGCTGGTGCTGAGCTGTGCTCTATAAGTTTGGGTCTCTGTATTGATGTTTACGCCCGGAGGAAAATTTAACGCAGCTTTAGACTGCTTGGCATCAGTGACAGAAAGATCACCTGAAAGACTAGGTAAAAAGGCAGCTTTACTTTGCTGCAGGGCAGCCTCAGCAATTTTAATCCTTTCTATGGCCTGTTTCAGGTCCAGATTTTCATTGAGGCCTTGCTGGATTAATGTTTGCAGGGTTTGATCTGCAAATAAGGTTTTCCATGGCAGATCGGCAATGGTAGTCGTGTCTGTACCGGCATTGTCGCGGTACAGGCCATTGCTGTTCAGTGCCGGCCGTTCGTATTTCTTAGTAACACACGCGGTTAAAGCAAGTATGCAGAAACCAATGATGACATATGACTTTTTATGGATAGAATTCATGTTTTTCGATAAATTAATGTTCGCGGGCATCAGGTTCCGGAAATGCCAGTTCAGCCTGTTCCTTGACAATTCCTTCTTCAAAAGGAGACTTATTACTTACTTTTTCCTGCAAAGTCTGGAAGATGATAAATAATGCAGGAATTACAAAAATACCGAAGATTGTGCCGATTAACATTCCTCCAACTGCCCCCGTGCCGATTGATTTATTGCCCGCCGCACCAACACCGGTAGAAAGCATTAGTGGTAATAAACCTAAAATGAACGCGAAGGATGTCATCAGGATAGGGCGCAAACGCGCAGTTGCACCTTCAATTGCGGCATTAACAATGCTCATCCCTTTTCTGCGTCTGTCTACGGCGAATTCCACAATTAAAATTGCGTTTTTAGCAAGTAAGCCCACGAGCATGATCAGTGTGATCTGAGTATAGATATTATTGTCTACTACAAAGATCTTGTCGAAAATAAATACACCCGCCAAGCCAATAGGCAAAGAAATTAGAACGGCCAGCGGCAAAATATAGCTTTCATACTGTGCCGCCAATAAGAAATAGACGAAAACTACACACAATAAGAAGATGAAGATGGTTTGGTTACCCCCGGCCATTTCCTCACGGGACAAACCGGAGAATTCATATCCATAACCTGCTGGTAAATGTATAGCGGCTTCTTCTTGTACAGCTTTTAAAGCATCACCAGAACTAAAACCCGGTTTGGGATTGCCAGTTACAGCAATTGACGTATATAAGTTGAAACGTGAAATAGCTTGCGGGCCATATACCTTTTCTAAGTTAATAAACTCGCTAACAGGCGCCATAACACCAGCTGAGGTACGTACATAGATGCTGTTCAGACTCTGCTGGTTAGCACGGTACTTGGCATCAGCCTGGTACATTACCCGGAACTGCTTTCCAAATTTATTAAAGTTAGAGGCATAAACACCACCAAAATAGCCTTGTAATACACTCAGTACATCTGTTACTGTTAAACCAGCCTGTTTAATTTTTGCCACGTTAACCTCAATTTGAAATTGAGGGAAATTAGGGTTAAAAGAGGTTGACGCATACTGAATTTCAGGACGTTTAGCCAATGCTGCCAGAAATGAATTTCCTACCTCATTAAACTTGTTAATATCGCCGCCGGTTTTATCCTGTAGCTGGAATTCGAACCCGCCACTTGTACCAAAACCCTGAATAGTAGGTGGTGCAAAGAAAATAATCTTAGCGCCTTTAATGCCAGCGGTTTTAGCAAACAATTCACCGATAATTGCTTTTACATCACGTTCACGCTCGTTCCATGGCTTTAAACGGGAAATTACCATACCGTAAGAACTCCCTGAACCACTGATCATACTCCTTCCCACGATCCTTAAAGCACTTTGCACTTCAGGTACGTCTCTTACAATTTTATCAATTTGAGTGATAATTTTATTTGTTTCTTCCTGAGAAGTCGAAGCTGGCAATGAAATATCAGACATGATTACACCCAGATCTTCATTAGGTACGAAACCTTTTGGCGTTGTATTCATCGTCCAGATCAAAACAACGGTAAATATGACAATACCTAAACCAGCAATCCATTTTCTATGCGACAAAAAGCCAACTGACCTTTTATAGCGGTTTGTCATCAAATCAAATGAAGTATTGAAACCTATATAGAAGCGCTGTAAAAAATTCTTAGGCTTATTGTGATCGTCTTCATGCGGTTTTAGAAACAAGGCACACAAGGCTGGACTTAACGTTAAAGCATTGATTGCCGATAAGATAATCGCAATGGCCAATGTTAAGCCGAACTGTTTGTAAAATACACCAGAAGAGCCCTGAATAAAACTTACCGGAATAAATACCGCAGCCATTACCAATGTGATCGAAATAATTGCCCCGGTAATGTCCTCCATTGCATCTACCGTTGCTTTCTTAGCAGATTTGTAACCCTGGTCTAATTTGGCATGTACCGCCTCCACAACTACAATCGCATCATCTACCACGATCCCAATGGCCAATACCAGAGCAAACAGTGTTAACAGGTTGATTGTAAAACCAAATAAACTTAAAAAGAAAAATGTACCCACAATGGCCACCGGAACAGAGATTGCCGGAATTAAAGTAGAGCGGAAATCCTGAAGAAAGATAAACACCACAAGGAAAACCAAAATAAAAGCCTCGATTAAAGTATGGATTACCTTTTCGATAGAAGCGTCCAGGAAATCATTAACATTTACCAGCGAAGTATAATGAATGCCTTTTGGGAAAGATTTAGAAGCTTCTTCTAATGTTTTAATCGAGTTTTCGATGACTTCTTTTGCATTTGAACCAGCTGTTTGATTAATCGCAATACCGATAGAAGCATTCCCATTGTATTTTGATGTGCTTGCATAACTTAAAGCGCCTAACTCTATACGCGCAACATCTTTTAAACGTAAAACCTGGCCATTTGCATCAGCTTTGATAATGATATTGCTAAACTCGGCTTCGCTTTTTAATCTTCCAGTGTACTTTAGCGTGTATTGAAAAGACTGATCGCCTTGTTCACCAAGCTGCCCAGGTGCGGCTTCGACATTTTGCTCTGCCAACGCGGTATTTACATCGGCAGGAATTAAACCATACGTGGCCATGACATCTGGCTTAAGCCAGATGCGCATGCTGTAATCCATTTGTCCAAATGAACTCGCATCACCCACGCCCGTAATTCTTTTGATTTGAGGAATGATGTTAATATTCGCGTAATTCTGCAAAAATTTCTGATCATAGTTCGGGTTGTCGCTGTGGATCACAAAGATTAAAACGTTACTTGCTTGTCTTTTAGCCGTAACAACACCAGAACGTGTCACCTCGGCAGGTAATAAACTGGTTGCTCTTGCAACCCTGTTTTGGACATTTACCGCAGCTAAATCCGGATTGGTTCCTAACTTGAAGTTTACTGTTATTGTGGCAGACCCATCATTACTTGCACTGGAAGTCATGTAAGTCATGTCTTCTACCCCGTTAATTTGTTCTTCGAGCGGTATAACTACACTACTCATTACCACATCAGCATTTGCACCCTGATATGACGTAGAAACCTGTACCGTTGGCGGAGCAATTTCAGGATATTGCGATACCGGTAATGTTATCAGACCAAGTATACCGAGTATCACTATGATAATTGATATCACAGTTGACAATACAGGTCTATCTATAAATTTTTTAAACATAAGGTTTGATTTACAATTATGATTTAAGGTTTACGGTGATTTTATTATTTAATTTCAGCGTAAACTGAATCAGTATTTTTGTCTTCCGGTTTAATTTTGGTTCCGTCTTTTAAGGACTGGAAGCCTTCTAAAACAATTTTATCTCCTGCTTTAAGTCCTTTGGTAACCACATAGAACTTGCCTTTTGTAATTTCCATTACTTCGATCGGCGTGTTCATTACCTTAGCAGAATCTCCAAGGATGTATACGAATTTCTTTCCTTGTAAATCTGTTGTAGATTTTTGAGGGATTAAGATGACATTCTTAACGTGCTGGGGGATACGGACAGATGCACTTGCCCCACTTTTTAATACTGAAACTGGATTTGGAAAAGTTGCCCTTAAGCTTGCAGATCCAGTGCTTGTGTTAATTTGTCCGTTAATGGATTCTATTCTGCCATTTTGTGCATAACTGCTTCCATCGGCCAATACCAGACTTACAGGTGGAATATTTCTCATCTGCTCGGCTAAATTCTTTCCGTTGTAAACATTAGAAAAATCTAAAAGCTGTTTTTCATTTAATGAGAAATAAGCGTAAACTTTTGCAGTATTAGAAACAGTTGTCAGGGGCTGTGCACTACTGCTGCTCACCAAGCTGCCAGTTTTATAAGGTATGCTGCCTACAACCCCGTCAACAGGACTGGTAATATTGGTATAACCTAAGTTTATTTTTGCATTTGCCAAAGATGCCCTTGCTTGTGATAGCATAGCTCTTTTACTCTGCAGCGTAAGCTGGGCAGCTTCCAGTTCATATTTACTGATGATGTCTTTTTCAACAAGAGGTTTGGTCTTGTTTACCTGTAGCTGGGCAGCATTTACATCAGCTTCGGCACTGCTAATGGCGGCAGCGGCAGTTCTTACCGCTTGCTCATATTGTGGTGCGTTAATGGAAAACAAAGGTTGCCCCTTTCTGACAACCGCCCCTTCGTCAACATAAATACGTTCTACAAAACCATCAACTTTAGGTCTGATATCAATATTCTGAATACCCTCTATTGTTGCCGGATAATCCGAATCTAAAGTCGTCTCTTGTGTAGTCACCGCAAAAACCGGATAAGGCTGCGGCTGTCCCGCTGCCGCCTGAGCGGCTTTTTCATCTTTACCGCTGCAAGAGGCAAGGACTATTCCCGAAAATAATATAATTGATAGTCGAATTGCTGTTTTCATCTTTATGTTGGAGTTGCTTTTGAGTTTCATTTTCATCAGTATATATAATTGTTTTTTATCGGTTGTGAAGCTGTCAAGAGCGATATACATTGTTGCTTCGGCTGTTAGCATTGATATATCATTTCAAAAATAAGTTGCTTCCGTTCTTTCATTAATTTCAAATATTCGGCATCGCCGATATTGTATAACGATTTATTTAAGCAATTGGTTATTAGTGGGTAGGCCATCAGGGCGAACAAATTCATGCAAAACTGACGCGGATCCATTTTTTTGATTTCCCCTTTTTCCATTTCTGCACTTATTTCTTTCAGGAAGGCCTTTAATCTGGTCTTCTTTTCTTCCGGAATTGCCTTGTCACCCCGATTTAATTCAGTTACTACATACATCTCGCGGTAAGGGTATTTCATAGCCTGATCCATAAAAACAGTAATCAGCTGATGAATTTTTTCTTTAAACTTTAATTCAGCAGAAAAAACAGAATCCATTACCGCAGACATTTCTGTCCTTGCTTCTGTTGCTACCTGTTCGAAAAGAACATCTCTTGTTCTGAAATAGTAGTTTAATAATGTTCTGTTAACGCCGGCCGCGTCTGCGATATCCTGGGTGGTGGCATGCAATTTCCCTTCAGAGAAAAAGATGCGTTTCGCCGTATCTTTAATTAATTGCTCCGTGCCGGTATCTCTTGTGGTCATTTGCTGGATTTGACAAAATTGTTAAACAAAAGTATTAATCCCGCATTTCAATTAAAACATAGGATTGTAATGTTTAACTGCATGTGGGCTTTTGTAACTAAACATTTGCAAAAACCTTTAAAAAAACACTTGACTTTAAGAAAAAGAATAATAATTTACTATACCGGCATGTGTCTGTGAACGTGCCGCAAGGCAAATTCCAGCTGTTCGGCGGGTGTCAGGTCAGTATTGTCGAGTATTATAGCGTCCTCTGCGCGCACCAGCGGGCTTTCGAGCCTCGTCGTATCCGCATAATCCCTGTGAGCGATGTTTTCAAATACTTCTTCAAGGGTGGTCACGTCATCTCCTTTGCTTTGCAATTCTTTAAAGCGGCGCTCGGCTCTGATCTTTGGGTCGGCAGTCATGAAAAACTTTACCTGGGCGTCTTCAAATACAGTAGTGCCGATGTCCCGGCCATCCATGACTATATTTTTGGATTTCCCCATGCGCTGCTGCTGCTTTACCATTTCGTGACGCACTTGTTTATTGGCAGAAACCTCACTTACATTTTCGGATACGGGCATTTGACGGATCTCTTCAGAAACCTCCTCTCCGTTTAAAGTGATATGTGATTCGTAATCCCTGGAGTGAAAATTCAGTTCGATATGATCAAGTGCATCTTTTACCGACTGGGCGTCGTTTACATCGATATGATTTCTAAGGAAATATAAGGTAATGGCCCTGTACATGGCACCACTGTCAATATAAATAAACCCAAGTTTTTTAGCCAGAGCTTTAGCTAAAGTGCTTTTCCCACAAGATGAATACCCATCTATTGCTACAACCAGGTTTTTTCTCATATAAAGCAAAGTTAGTATTTTAGACAATTGGCTTCTGTTTATTTTTCATATTGCACTACACTGAACTTGAATTGTTATTTTTGCAGCATGTTACCGTCAAAAGAAGAGCTCATTAAGGTTGTTACTTTCAAAACTTCGAGAAGCGGAGGGAAGGGAGGACAAAATGTAAATAAGGTTTCCAGTAAAGTAGAATTGATCCTGGACCTGAACCTTACACCGTTTTTTACAGAAGAGGAGCGGGTGCTCTTAAAGGAGAGACTGGCAAACAGGCTTGATCTTGAGGGATGCCTGCATATCGTTTCGCAGGAAGACCGGAGTCAGCTGATGAACAAAGAGAGAACACTCGTAAAGCTGATTGCCCTGCTGAAATCCGCACTTCATATTCAAAAAAAGAGAAAGCCTACCAAAATCCCCAAAGCGGTGATCAGAAAAAGACTTGCTGATAAGCAGTCCGTTGGTTCCAAAAAAGAATTGCGTAAGCGTCCGCAGCTTGATTAGATTTTAAACTGCAGTACAAATTAATTAAACCGGTAGAACATGCTGATCGATCCGTATTGGTGTGCTCTTGCAGGACTTTTGATCTCTTTTGTCTTGAAGATCATTCCAAAATCAAATGTAAAGCGCTGTGAGCTGTAATTGACACCAAACTGCTGTGCAAATACTACGGGTTTAACGTCAAAAGTAACCGGGCTGTCATCATTAAACATACTTCCCTGTATTGTCGCGTCGTAGGCTGCAAAATTAAGCTGTGGTTTGGCGTAAAAGAAGAGTTCACGTTTTACGAGCGCTCTCGTTTTTGCGTTGTTTCCGATAACGGCGTTTGTATAACCCGAATTGAACAATTGATTGATCCTGCCAGCTCTGAATAGTACTCCTGCCCCGGCACCGCTAAATGTAGTGCCCGCGTTGACATAGCCTTCAAAAGAAAAATCCGTAGCCTGGTCGGAAGCCCGGTGAAGTAACCGGGTATATTGGGCGGAAAGATTTATTGAAAGTTCATTTTTTATCTGATAATCCCAGCCTCCGAGTTCGTAGAATCCTACCACGTCGTGCAGTAGTTCCTGACCATCTTCAGCAAGAGAATTTGGTCCGGTTGTTCCTAATTCGATGCTGGTTTTTAAGATATGCTCATCGCTGTGAAACCAGCTTAAGGCAGCTCCGGCATAAAGATAGCCAGCAAATGGCCTGTCCTGATTATCGGGGTTTGGCGCATAGCCTGATATTGGGTTATACATCTTCTGACCTGCAGAAATCTCCCATATTTTTTTTTCCAGTCCCTGCTTCAGCTTTTGCTGATCAGTAGCATGCCTGAAGTTGATAAAAAGTCCATTGGTGTAGTATCTGTCTGAGCCCTGTGCCAAATAGGAGTCATTGTCACTTTTAAAGCCAAATTCATTGTTGAAGGTCTGTGCGAAAATAGTACCTCCTGACAAGAAGAAGAAAAAGACGAAAGCAAGGAGAAGTTTATGGTTCATTTGTTGATTAAAAAAACTCCGGCGGTTTGCCGGAGTTCGATAACATATTTTCAGAATTTAAAATGAGTAGCCGAAACTGATACCGCCATAATAGGGCAGGAAAAAGTCTTTACTAAAGACCGGGCTCAAGCCTGCACGGAAAGAAAAACCGCCATCTTCAGGCTGTACCCGGTAAAAAAAGCTCATGGTACCTATCACATTACTTTCATTTTCATTGAAAAGAACTTCACTGTTGCCACTTGTACTGATATAAGTTGCCCCCAGCCCGAGTTCAAAAAATTTATTGCCCTTTCCCAGAAGATAGTTTAATGACAGGGGAATAGTGGTAATTTTATCGCCATCCAACGCGAAATATCCAATACCTGCCCTTCCCCCCAGTCCATCTTTCCGGTTGGTGAAACGGGAATCATAGTTTGCGGTGAAAGTAAGGCCCTGCCCTCCGAGTTCCACAAAAATGTTTTGTGCGCGCTTCACTGAGGGTGCGCCATTATTCTGTACGGCAATAATATCCTGCGCCGAAGCATTCTGCAGACTAACTGCTGCAAAAAGAATCCCTAATAATACTGTGATCTTCTTCATGTGTGAGTTTGTTGGTTTTGAAATATTTGGTTATCCCAATATTAGGTAAAAATTAACTAGTTTGCAATCACTGCGGTTTTAACCACAATGTTTTGCGGGTTTTTTACTTTGTCTTTTGTCAGCGCCAAATTGATTACCTCATCCATCTCCGTTACATAATGGAAGTTCAGGTCCTTAATATAACTTTCTTTGATCTCCAGTATATCCTTACGGTTTGATTTGCACAATATGATGTCTTTAATATTTGCACGTTTTGCGGCCAGTATTTTTTCTTTGATCCCGCCTACAGGAAGTACTTTCCCTCTAAGTGTAATCTCTCCCGTCATGGCCAGATTGGACTTTACCTTCCGCTGGGTAAAAGCAGAAGTCAGCGCTGTAAGCATTGTTATACCTGCCGAAGGACCATCTTTGGGTGTTGCTCCTGCTGGAACGTGTACATGGACATCCCACTGGTCAAATAACGCAAAGTCTATGTTGAACAGATTCGCATGTGCCCTCAGGTAAGCTAAAGCTATAATTGCTGATTCTTTCATCACCTCACCCAAATTACCTGTCAGGGTCAGTTTTCCTTTACCAGGGCTTAAACTCGCTTCGATAAACAGAATATCACCGCCAACAGATGTCCAGGCAAGGCCCGTCACTACACCAGCTACTTCATTGCCTTCGTAAAGGTCCTTGTCGTACAAGGGTGCCCCAAGAATGGCCTCCACATCATCGGCGGTTAGATTTGGCTCATAAGGAACCTCCATAGCTATTTTGGTGGCCACGCCTCTGACTAAAGAGCCTATCTTTTTTTCAAGCCCCCTTACGCCCGATTCCCTGGTGTAGTCTTCTATTACTTTTTCAATCAGGGCATTTTTTACCGTGATGTCTTTTGTTTTGATCCCATGTTGCTCTCTTTGTTTAGGCAGCAAGTATTTTTTTGCAATTTCAATCTTCTCTTCAATTGTATAACCGTTGACCTCAATGATTTCCATACGGTCGAGTAAAGCCGGCTGTATGGAACTCAGAGAATTGGCAGTAGCGATAAACAACACATTGGAAAGGTCATAGTCAGTTTCAACATAATGATCGTTAAATGCACTATTTTGTTCAGGATCCAATACCTCAAGGAGAGCAGATGAAGGATCGCCCCTGAAATCTGTTCCGACCTTGTCAATCTCATCCAATACAAATACAGGATTAGCGGCGCCTGCCTTTTTTATAGACTGAATGATTCGGCCAGGCATGGCGCCGATATAAGTCTTTCTATGTCCGCGGATCTCTGCCTCATCACGGATACCACCCAGTGCCATACGGACATACTTGCGGTTCAGTGCTTTCGCTATTGATTTTCCAAGGGAAGTTTTGCCGACACCCGGAGGACCTACCAGACAAATGATAGGGGCCTTCATATTGCGTTTTAATTTTAAAACGGCAAGATATTCTATGATGCGTTTTTTGACTTTATCCAGGCCGAAATGGTCTTTGTCCAGAATGCGCTGTGCGCGTTTCAGGTCAAAATTGTCTTTTGTAAAGTCATTCCAGGGAAGATCCAGTAACAATTCAAGATAATTGATCTGAACTGAATAATCAGGCGCAGCAGGGTTCATTCTGCCTAATTTTTCTAATTCTTTACTGAAATGCTTTTCAACGGGGGCAGACCATTTTTTCTTCCTGGCACGGATCTGCAAAGTTTCGTATTCCAGGTCAGAGGAATTACCACCCAGCTCTTCCTGGATGGTTTTCAATTGCTGGTTCAGGAAATAATCCCTTTGCTGTTTATCCAGATCCGTGCGCACTTTAGACTGTATCTGGTTTTTGAGCTCGAGCATTTGCAGTTCAAGCGTAAGCAGTTCCATTACCATTGCTGCACGCTCACGCAGATTTGTCATTTCAAGCATTTTTTGCTTGTCCGCCACATCCGCGTTCATATTGGAAGAAATGAAATTGATCAGGAAAGATGTGCTTTCAATGTTTTTGAGTGCAATACCTGCTTCGCTGGGGATATTGGGAGACAATTGTATGATCTGCGAGGACATTTCCTTGATAGAAGCCACTAGTGTTTTGAACTCTTTGTCCGCTTTGTGCTTTGTTTCGTTGAACTTGCTGATGGTCACCTTGATATAAGGTTCTGACTGTACTTCTTCCACCAAACGGAAACGCTGTTTTCCCTGGATGATCACAGTAGTGTTTCCGTCCGGCATTTGCAGCATTTTTATAATGTGTGCTACGGTTCCCACATTGTTTAACTGTTCAAACGAAGGATCTTCAATAGTTACATCACGCTGTGAAACCACCCCGATTATTCGGTCTCCCTTATAGGCCTCCTTGATCAGCTTTATAGATTTATCTCTGCCGACTGTTATCGGGATAACTACACCTGGAAAAAGAACTGTATTTCTGAGTGGCAGTATTGGCAGTATTTCGGGCGTTTCTTCATTGTTCATATCATCTTCGTCCTGCTGGGACATTAGCGGAAAGAACTCAGTATCTTCATTTATAATAGGAAGTGCATTGCTAAAATCGAATTGATCTTGTTTACTCATTAATTAGCTCATCTAAATTTAAACGACAATCTGACAGCATGTCGTTCATGAAATTAATAATTGTATTGAATATGCATATTTTCAACTCCTATGCCAAAAGCAGAATATGTGTTTATCTATGTTAAAAAGTCAGGCTGCAAAATAATAATCCGGCAGTTCATCATATTTTTATTCATTCAGCGTTAATAAGCATATTTATTAAGTGGTACGATAGTTGACCTGCACATGCCTTTATTAAAATAGTTTATTACATTTGTTAAGGGATTGAGTAAACTAAATATATTTATTTTTTTAAATAAAAGTTAATGAACTATTTCAAACAAACGATAATCATATTGTTAGTTATTTCTGCCAACCGTGGCCTTGCGCAAAACACATATGATAAATTGGGCATGCAGGCTTTGGTAAAGGGGGATTTTAAGGGGGCAGTGACACAACTGGAAAAGGCAGATACAAAAGACCCTAACAACGCCAATGTGTTAAAAATGCTGGGCTATTCCTATTACCAGTGCGGGGACTATGAAAACTCGATTTCAACATACAGCAAATTCATCACTTTAAAACCATCAGATTATTCTGCTTATTATTACCGCGGAAAAGCGAGGCTGAATGTCGCCAATGATCCTAAGGAATCATTAAGCCAGCTTCGTGAAAATTTTTACCTTTCAGCGATTAAGGATTTTACAAAAGCCATTGAGATCAACGGAGAAGAAGACCCTCAATTATTGCAAAACAGAGGGCTGGCGTTTAAAGATTATGCGATCTATAAATCCTACAAAATTAAAAAGTCGGCCGAAAAAACCGCGTGTATAGGTTTATTTAATAATTCTGTTGCTGATTTTAATAAGATCCTTTTGGTTCAGCCGCAGCGCAAAGACATTATTTCATTGATAGAATATGTAAAGGCTCAAATCAAGAGTTTGAAATAACTACCTGAACTTTATAGTGATCTCATAATTTTTTTCGGATAACAATTTTATCTGCTGATTTTTTTTAATCCGGTATAAGCTGTCCGGATAATAAATCAGGCTATCTGTCGATGTATAAAGCGCATTGCTATTTCTGATGAGCACCAGGAATCCGGAAGCTATGGTGTCTCTGTAAAATATACAAAGTTCTTTAACCGGTACTTTCCTGTCATCAGACCTGTACATCACTTTGTTTTCAGACCGGATGATCCTGAACGCCCCCCTCCAGGATGCCTTGTTGATGTCAGCATTGGAAATGGAGGAGAGCTCTCTTTTCCAATCCGCTATTTTCAAGGTTTTTGTTTCACTGAAACCATTAATACCTACCGTTTTCCTAACGGCGGGACTGGCCTTAGTCAGCCTGTTTGCCTCTTTTTCAAAATAGCCTTTAAGGTCAAAATATGGGGAGGCATTCTTTTGCCGTTCATCAGTTCCTGCATTGCAACCGAGTAAAAACAAAAGAATGCTGCCAGCTAACAGGGTGTTGTATTTCATTAAACTAAGCTGTTTCCAGTCATGATCTCTGGCTTCCGGATATCCATTATTTGTAAGATGGTAGGCGCAATGTCTCCCAGTTTGCCATCTGCAATAGTCTTATAATCGTTGTCAATCAGAATACAAGGCACAAGATTGGTTGTATGAGCTGTATTTACGGAGCCGTCTGCGTTTACCATATACTCCGAATTACCGTGATCGGCAAGGATGATAAAAGAGTAACCATTTTCAAGTCCTTTCTTTACTACCTCTTCAGCGCAGCGATCCGCAGTTTCGACGGCCTTTACAACCGCATCAAATACACCGGTGTGACCAACCATATCCGGGTTCGCGAAATTCAGGCATATAAAATCTGCCCACCTGCTGTCCAGTTCTTTCGAAATGGCTTCCGTAATGCCGGCCGCGCTCATTTCAGGCTGCAGATCGTAGGTAGCAACTTTAGGAGAGGGGATCAGGATTCTTTTTTCGTTTTTAAACTCCTGTTCCCTTCCCCCGGAGAAGAAGAAAGTAACATGCGGATACTTTTCAGTCTCCGCAATTCTGATCTGGTTCTTATGATTATTTTCAAGCACCTCACCAAGTGTCTGTGACAGATCATCTTTGGTAAAGATCACATTCACCCCTTCAAAGCTTTCGTCATAAGTGGTCATGGTCACATAGTGAAGGTTCAGTTTGTGCATGTCAAAATCAGGATAATCAGCCTGACTAAGCGCCGAAGTAATCTCTCTTCCCCTGTCTGTCCTGTAATTGAAACAGATCACAACATCATCCGGCTGAATGGTTGCCAGCGCAGACCCGTCCGGACCGGTAATGGCAAGGGGCTTAATGAACTCATCCGTTATCCCATCCTTATAAGATTGAGCAATCGCTGCGATCGGGTCATGTGTGGGCTGTCCGGTACCTTTGGTCAGCAGGTCGTAGGCAAGTTTCACCCTTTCCCATCTATTGTCCCTGTCCATCGCATAATACCGGCCTATCAGACTTGCCAGTTTCACCGCTGATGTTTGCAAATGCTGCTGCAGCTCTCCAATAAATTTAATTCCTGAATTGGGATCTGTATCTCTGCCGTCCAGAAATGCATGGACAAATGTCTTCGTCAATCCTTGTTCATCTGCAGCATCACAAAGCGCTTTCAGGTGATTGATATGGGCATGAACACCCCCATCAGACAAGAGACCTATGAAGTGAACAGACTTATTGTTGCGCTTCGCATAATTAAAAGCATCCAAAAGAACAGGATTTTCATGAAGGGTATGGTCACTTATCGCCTTATTTATCCTTCCAAGCTCCTGATACACCACACGGCCTGCACCTAAATTCATGTGGCCGACTTCAGAATTTCCCATCTGTCCTGCAGGCAAGCCCACTGCTTCTCCGGAAGCTTCTAATTTAGAATTCGGATATTTTTGCAATAAAGAATCAAAAAATGGGGTATTTGCGGCGTATGCCGCATCAGAATTGTCTTTTCTCCCATATCCCCATCCGTCCAGGATAATTAGTGCTAATTTCTTGTTGTTCATTCGCTGTTGCTTTGATTTAAAAAAGGTCAAACTGACTGGACAAATATAAGCCTATTGGTGCTTTTTTTTGAACCAATTTGTTTTTTGTGATCTATTAATGGCATAATTTATGTGCTTGTACAACTGTTAGCTATGTAGAGATTATGAAGCCCTTACTTTCTTTAATTGTACTTTTCGTCAATATGTCCTCTTCTATTGCTTTCCAGGGGGATGTTATTGATGGTTTATCGGCACATTTTAAAACCGGAAATTCTAAGGAAATTGCTGCCAGCTTTTCTCCATCTGTAGATTTAATTATAATAGATGAAGAAGATGTGTACTCAAAAGCACAGGCCGAACAAATTTTGAGAAGTTTTTTTTCAAAATATCCTCCGGTAAAATCAGCCGTTATTCACCGCTTAAATACCAATCCTAACTATAGATATGGTGCGCTTTCACTGGCCACAAAAAACGGGACTTTCAGGGTCTCCATTACCATGAAAAAGACTGGAAGTACTTTTTTTATAACAGAATTGAGAATTGAGACTGAGAAATAGTTCTAAAAATGCTATTTTTGGGTTTAAATTAAAGTTTTGGATAAGCAGATTATAGATAGTTTTATAACAAATGCAATCGCCGAAGACCAGGGTGACGGCGATCAGACCTCTCTTTCTACCATACCAGCTTCTGCTCAGGGCAAAGCCAAACTGCTCATCAAAGAACCCGGCATAATAGCCGGAGTTGAACTTGCGGAGCAGATCTTTGCTCATATCGATCCCTCGTTGAAATTAGAGATCTTCATCAATGACGGATCCAAAGTTAAATATGGAGATATTGCGTTAACAGTTTCCGGAAGCGTTCATGCTATCCTGCTTGCAGAAAGGCTGGTGCTAAACTGCATGCAGCGGATGAGCGGGATCGCTACCAAAACCAATAGTATCGTTCAGTCATTAGCCCCTTACAAAACCAAATTACTAGATACCCGGAAAACTACACCCGGCCTCAGGTATATTGAAAAATGGGCGGTTCGCATTGGCGGAGGGGTAAACCACCGCATAGGTCTGTATGATATGATCCTGATCAAAGACAACCACGTTGATTATGCGGGGGGCATTACCAATGCCATTAAAGCATCAAATCAATACCTCAGAGATAAAAATAAAACGCTTCAGATAGAAATAGAAGTGAGGAACCTTCCGGAGCTTGATGAGGTCTTGCAATATGGAAATGTTGACCGGATCATGCTTGATAACTTTAATTATGAAGACCTGAAGGAAGCCGTAAGTCGCATAGCAGGCAAATACATCACAGAAGCATCAGGAGGGATTACTGAGGAGAATGTTACGGAATATGCCAAATGCGGAGTAGATTATATTTCTATAGGTGCCATTACCCACTCTGTAAAAAGTTTAGATATGAGTTTAAAAGCATTTTAGGAGATGATTTCCATCTATTCTATATCCGCAGTTATTTTAGCGTACCTGTTTGGGTCAATACCTACGGCTGTATGGCTGGGCCAGGCTTTTTATGGGGTAGATGTCAGGGAATACGGCAGTGGTAATGCCGGTGCCACCAATACTTTCAGGGTATTGGGCAAGAAGGCGGGTATTGCAGTAATGACCATAGATATTGCGAAAGGATACACCGCTACCAAACTTGCCTATTTTATAGGTCTTTCGGTTACGGGTCCGCAGCATTCCGCACAATTTGTAAACTACGAACTTGCTTTGGGCGTAACAGCCGTTATGGGACATTTATTTCCAATTTTCGCCGGTTTCAGGGGGGGTAAGGGTGTCGCTACGCTTTTTGGAATGATTTTGGCAGTTAACTTCGAAGCATCTATGCTTTGCGTTCTGGTTTTCGTGGTGGTATTACTTTTAACAAAATATGTTTCACTAAGCTCAATATGTGCAGGGTTTACTTTCCCGCTAAGTGTGGTGTTCCTGTTTCAGGTTTCTATAAAATCTGAAGTGCTGTACGGCATGTGCGTATGTATCCTGATCTTAATTACCCATCAGAAAAACCTTGAGCGTCTTTTAAAAGGCAAAGAATCTAAAGTGTATTTATTTAGAAAAAAGACAAGTTAAAACCACAGTTTTATGAAAAGAATATTGATAATGGGTGTTATGGCTATTGGTTTGGCCTTTTCATCATGTTCGACCGTGCCGCTAACCGGCAGGAGCAGACTGAACCTTGTGAGCGATGAACAAGTACTCCCGATGGCTTTTCAGGCATACGGTGAGTTTCTGACACAAAACAAAAGTGCCGTCCTGCCTTCCACAAATGCACAGGCACAAAATGTGAAAAATATTGGTAACAGGCTTATTTCGGCTGTAAAAAATTATATGAATACTAATGGTCATGCCGATTTGATTGCCAATTACAAATGGGAGGTAAACGTTGTACAGAACAAAGAATTGAACGCCTGGTGTATGCCGGGGGGAAAGATCGTTGTATACACAGGTATATTGCCGGTTACTAAAGATGACGCAGGTCTTGCCACGGTAATGGGGCACGAGATCGCACACGCCATAGCAGGTCACTCGGCGGAACGCATGTCGCAGGAGATGGTTGCGCAGGGCATTGGCGCAGCGGGCGGTGTTGCCTTATCCAGAAATCCCAAAACGCAATCCATCTTCAATACATTATACGGTATAGGTACGCCTTTGGCCATGTTAAGTTATGGCCGCAACCAGGAATTAGAGGCGGACAGATTAGGGCTGATCTTTATGGCCATGGCGGGGTACAATCCTCAAAATGCAATAAGTTTCTGGCAAAGAATGTCTGCAGCCTCACAGGGAGGTCAGAAACCACCTGAATTCCTGAGTACCCACCCAAGTGATGACACCCGTATCGGAAGAATACAAAATGCGTTACCGGAAGCTCAGAAATATTATAAACCCAGATAGTAAAGGGCAAACGAATCAGAAGTTATTGTCACAGAAAGGCTGTCTCATACAAGGCAGCCCTTTTAGTTTCCCAGCGCTTTGATCATCGCTGATGCCTTAAGCATACATTCCTCATACTCAGCGGCGGCATTTGCTGCATAAGTAATAGCACCTCCAACCTGGAAAGAAACATACTGTGTATTTGCCTGGTAAAGAATGCTTCTGATGATGACATTAAAATCAAAATCTCCTTCCGGGCTAATGTATCCAAAAGCACCTGAATATGCTCCGCGTTTGCTGAATTCAAACTGCTCTATCAGCTCCATGGCTTTGATCTTAGGCGCGCCCGTCATGGATCCCATTGGAAAAGCATTCCGAATGGCATCAATAAAATGAACTTCCGGCCTCAGTTCAGCGCTTATGGTCGAGATCATTTGGTAAACCTGCGGAAAGCCATAGATGCCAAACAGTTCTTCTACCTTCACGCTACCTTTAATGGCACTCCTGGTCAGGTCATTCCTTACCAGGTCAACGATCATTACATTTTCTGCCTGTTCTTTGGTATCCTGTTTCAATCCAGCTTTTATCAGTTCGTCTTCCTGCGGATCCAATCCTCTTTTGGCGGTCCCCTTTATAGGCTGAGAGATCAGCTGGCTGTGACGTTTGCAAAGGAACCTTTCCGGACTGGCCGATAAAATATACTGATCCCGAATCTTGAAAAAACCCGAAAATGGGGTCGGAGAGATCTCATTTAGCTTTTTTAAGACAAATAAGGGATCTATCTGAGCATTTTTTGCGAAAAACTCCTGGCAGAAATTTACTTCATATATATCTCCCCGGAGGATGTGCTGCTGTAATTCCTCTACAGTTTTTATGTAAGTACCTTTAGGTATTCTGCTCTGAATATTTAAGGGGCTGTTTTCTCCGTACCTGACTTTCTGTTTTTGTATTGCGTCGAGTATATACGGTTCTCCAATAATCAGAGTTGCTTCATCACCCTTTACGGAAAGCAGGTATTTTGGAACGAAAAAGAACATTTCAGGGAAGCCCAGGTTGTCAGAATTGTCCGAATGCAACTGTTCTACCTCATTTTTAAGATCGTACCCCATCAACCCAAACATCCAGTTCTTTTTATCGTTATAAAACGACTTTAAAGACTCAAATGCATTTCCTGATGATTTACACTCCATGCCATCGTCAATTCCCGCTGCTATCAGAAAATCAAATCTGCCATATCTGTCAGGATAGTTGTTCGAATCAAAGCAGCAGCAGGCATCAAATGTCGCAGCCCAATGCAGTGCTTGTTGTTTAAAAGAATGTAAATCCCGGACCTTCATTTATTGTTGCGCAAATGTATATAATATGCAACAAAAAGAGGCTGTATAATATGACGATCGCCTTATGATACAGCCTCTTTAAACATATATGTTTAATTACTTAGTTTAAAATCAATGTCTGTGTTCTGTCTGGTCCTACTGAGAGGAACTTAACAGGCACCTGCAATTCTTTTTCCAGGAATGTGATATAATCAGCAAGCTTTGCAGGAATTTCACTGGCCTTAGTGATTTTAGTCACATCTGTTTTCCAGCCTTCTATTTCCTTCAATACAGGGACGGGCTTTACAGAAATGATGTCATAAGGCATATAGTCAATCGTCTCGCCATTGTGCTCATAATGAGTACACGCATAAATGGTATCAAAACCATCCAGCACATCGGCTTTCATCATGATCAGTTCAGTGACGCCATTGAGCATGATCGCATACTTCAATGCCGGAAGGTCTATCCATCCGCAGCGGCGTGCACGGCCGGTAGTGGCGCCAAATTCATGACCTACACTGCGCAGGGTTTCTCCCGTTTCGTTGTCAAGTTCAGTAGGAAAAGGACCGCCCCCTACCCGGGTGCAGTAAGCTTTAAATATTCCGAAGACATGCCCAATCGTATTTGGTGCAATGCCTAATCCGGTACACGCACCAGCAGTAGTAGTATTGGAAGAAGTGACAAAAGGGTACGATCCAAAATCAACATCCAGTAAAGTACCCTGTGCACCTTCAGCAAGTACCGTTTTACCTTCTTTAAGGAACCCGTTCACGTAGTGCTCACTGTCTACATGAGGGATGCTCTTGATGAATTCTATTGCTTCAAAAAATGCGGCTTCTTTTTCAGTAAGGTCGTATTCGAATTCATAGTGAGAAAGGATCTCTTTGTGTTTTTCAACCAGTCTGCTGTAGCGTTCTTTGAAATCAGGCAGCGTAGTATCGCCGACTCTTAGTCCATTGCGGCCTGTTTTATCCATATAAGTCGGACCTATACCCTTTAGGGTAGAGCCGATCTTATCCTTGCCCATTTTTTGCTCATTTGCCGCATCCAGCAATTGGTGGGTTGGCAGTATAAGATGTGCTTTTCGCGCGATAACCAGTTTGCCTTTTGCAACCGGGTCGTGACCTGCAGTTCTCAGATTGTCTAACTCTCTTTTTAAAATAATGGGATCTATTACCACACCATTTCCTATAAGGTTCATTGTTTTTTCATTGAAAATACCTGATGGAATGGTATTTAGAACAAACTTTTTGCCATCAAACTCTAAAGTATGTCCGGCATTCGGACCGCCTTGAAAACGAGCTATCAAATCATATTGCGGACTTAGTACATCAACAATTTTTCCCTTGCCTTCGTCGCCCCATTGCAGGCCAAGAAGCACGTCTACTTGCGTCATTATTTAAATTTAAGAATAGAAATATTATAATTGGTTTTTAACTTGCATGTTTAATGTCGGTATTTTGGCTGTTCATCGCTGCCTTCGCGGCACAATCAAAGCAAACGCCGTACATGTTTAAAGAATGGTGTTTGATCTCAAATTTCAACAGATCTCCCACCATACTCTGGATCTGGTGAATACGGGGGTCACAGAATTCTACAACTTTTCCGCAGTCGATACAGATCACGTGATCATGCTGGTGATAACCGTAAGATTTCTCAAACTGCGCCATGTTCTTGCCAAACTGATGTTTGGTGACCAGGTCACATGAAACCAATAGCTCAAGTGTATTGTATACTGTAGCCCTGCTCACACGATATTTTTGATTTTTCATGTGGATGTAGAGGGTTTCTACATCAAAGTGATCATCTCTTGAATAGATCTCTTCCAGGATGGCAAAACGCTCAGGCGTTTTCCTCAGGCTTTTATTTTCGAGATAGGCTTCGAATATTTTTCTAACCAGCTCGCTGTTATGGTTTGTAGACATAGTTTTTAAACTCCTTTCAAAGGTACCAATTTTTATATAAAACACTAATGATTTATAGTAAATTACGCATCAAACCTGGTAACCCCGGTAACCCCTTTTACTCTTAATAGATTTTCAATCAGGTTGTCCAGGTGCTCCTTGTCGTTTACAAAGATCATAATAGATCCGTCAAAGATCCCGTTATCGGTATCCACAGTTATAGAACGCATATTTACCTTAAAATCGTTCGAAATTACTTTTGTAATGTTGTTGATCAGTCCCACATCGTCAATACCGATGATGTGCAGTCCGGTCAAAAATGTCAGCTCCTGCTGTTTGTTCCATTTTGCTTTCACCACCCTGTAGCCATAATTTGCCATCAGCTGCGCAGCATTCGGGCAGTTGGTCCGGTGTATCTTGATCCCTTCATTTACCGTTACAAAGCCAAATACATCATCTCCTGGGATAGGATTGCAGCAGGCGGCCAGCGTATAGTCTATCTTTTGCAGGTCTTCTCCGATAAGCAAAGTGTCAGACTCCGGACCTTTGATCTTGCTCAGCATGGTTTCTATCTGCTGATGTTCATTCCGTTCCGCATGTCCCCTGTTTTCTATCTCCTTTTCACTGGCCAGGTAATCCTTCAGGTCTTTCAGTTCGATCTTTCCATTAGCTACGGCTATAAACAGTTCCTGTGTGGACGGCAATTTAAAGAAGTAGCTGAGTTTGTTTAAATTATCGGTATTGTAAGTGATCTTCAGGGATTTGAGTTTACGCTCCAGGGTTTCTTTACCGGTTTCCGCAATCTTTCTTTTTTCTTCCTTTAAAGAAGATTTGATCTTTGATTTTGCCTTGGCTGTCACCACTATGTTCAGCCAGTCCTCTTTTGGAACCTGCTTTCCCGAGGTGATGATCTCTACCTGGTCCCCGTTCTGCAATTTGTACGACAGCGGGACCAGTTTATGGTTTACCTTGGCACCGATACATTTGGCACCTACATCAGTGTGGATCTCAAAGGCAAAGTCGAGTGCTGTGGCCCCAAGGGGCAGCTGCAGCAAAGCGCCTTTAGGTGTGAAGATAAAGATCTCATCAGAGAACAGGTTCATCTTGAAATCGTCCAGGAAATCGAGCGCATTGGCTTCCGGGTTGTTCAGCATCTCTCTTACTTTCATGATCCACTGGTCAAGGCCATTGTCATTACTTGATTCTTTGTATTTCCAGTGTGCCGCAAAGCCTTTTTCCGCTATCTCATTCATTCTCTGGGTCCGGATCTGGATCTCGACCCACTGTCCTTTCGGTCCCATTACGGTAGTGTGCAGCGATTCATAACCATTTCCTTTAGGAGAAGACACCCAGTCCCGGAGTCTGTCCGGATTGGGACGATATAAGTCGGTCACAATAGAATAAGCCTTCCAGCAATCTGCTTTCTCACGTTCCGGGTTACTGTCCAGTATGATCCTGATGGCAAAAAGATCATAGACCTCCTCAAACGGAATGTTTTTGCTTTTCATCTTGTGCCAGATCGAGTGGATGGATTTTGGCCTGCCATAAACATCGGCATTTAGTCCCTGCTCAGCCAGGATCTCATTGATGGGCTCCACAAATCTTTTGATGAACAAAGTTCTTTCCGTTTTTTTCTCGTTAAGCTGCGTGGCAATGTACTTATAAGTATCCGGCTCCAGGTATTTCATGGAGAGGTCTTCCAATTCTGATTTAATGGCATATAGCCCCAACCTGTGAGCCAGCGGGGCGTACAGGTAAATCGTTTCAGAAGCTATTTTCAATTGTTTCTGCCTCGGCATAAAATCCATGGTACGCATGTTGTGCAGACGGTCTGCCAGCTTGATCAGGATCACCCTTACATCATCTGCCAGCGTAAGCAGCATCTTCCTGAAATTTTCAGCCTGCAGCGAGCTGTTGTAGTCAAATACCCCGGATATTTTAGTCAGACCGTCAATGATCTTGGCTGTCTTTTTTCCAAACTCACGCTCTATGTCTTCCAGGGTGATGTCTGTGTCCTCCACTACATCGTGAAGCAGTGCGCAAACAATAGAAGTGGTACCGAGGCCTATTTCTTCGGCGGCGATCTGTGCTACCGCAATAGGGTGATAAATATAAGGTTCTCCGGATTTCCTGCGCATGTTCTTATGGCTTTCCAATGCCATGTCAAATGCTTTTCTGATCTCTTTTTTGTCTCCCCTCTGCATCGTTGGCTTACAGGCGCGCAAAAGCGCCCTGTACCGTTTCAGGATTTCTAGTTTCTCCGCTTCTAAATCTATCACCAATGCGTTCTTCATCTATCTGTCTGTTTCAATTTGTTTGTTAACTTATCCCGGCCCAATGAAATATTCATTTCATTTTTATGCAAATATGATACTAATATGAACAATAATTTTTCAATAATTATGTTTTCTCATAGTTAACATACCATTGTATTAATTACGTAAAATATATGGCCATATGCCGCTAAAACCTTATATTAGAACATAAATAAAAACTAAAATATAAAATTAGCCGTACTTTTGCAGGGGATATAAATTTATGAAATTTTATAGGTTATTTATTCTGTTAATTGTCATTATTACTTGCGCCAGGGCAAACGCGCAGAGTGGATATGCGTCTGTAAAGTTGCCTGTACTTGGCAAAAATGACACAATACGCGTAGCCGGTACTAATGTTGACGGAGAAATGATCCCCTGGATACCCCTCCATGAAGTGGTCATCTATGCAAACCGCATATTTAAGTCCCCGGCCGAGAGGACTGCCTATAACAGGCTCAGGTATAACGTAATGAAAGTAATGCCTTATGCCCTGTATGCTAAAAGAAGATATGAGCAGCTGGAAAAGGACATTGCACTGACCACAGAAAAAAAACAGCAGAAAGCACTGGTAAAACAATGCGATAAGGAGATCAAAGAGATGTTCAACCGGGAAATCAAAGAACTTACCATCACGCAGGGCCAGATCCTGACCAAATTGATAGACCGCGAAGTGGGCAGGACCACATTCGATATCGTGAAGGAAACAAAGGGAGGCTTTACTGCCTTTCTGTATCAATCAGTAGCGAGGGTAGTCGGGCACAATTTAAAGAGCACTTATAATCCCCAGGAAGAAAGAGACATAGAATCCATCATTATATCATCAGGTTTTTACCAGTAGCCCATGTCTGAACCTTCAAAAAGTATACACCAGTTTAAAGCAAAATTGATCACTGGTAAGGACAAAAACCTTTCCGATTATAAAGACAAAGTACTCCTGGTGGTAAATATCGCCTCAGCATGCGGTTTTGTTGGCCAGCTCAAAGAACTGCAGGAGCTCAGGGAAGAGTTCAGGGAGCAGGGTTTTGAAGTGCTTGGATTTCCCTCTAACGATTTTGGCAGGCAAGAGCCGCTTGAGGGTGCCGAGATCAGTACTTTTTGCAAAGACAACTACGGAGTACAGTTTCCGGTATTTGATAAAATGATGGTAAGGGGCGAAGAGGCGAATCCTATCTTTAAGTTCCTGACCAAAACCTCCACGCCAAGGTGGAACTTTCATAAATATCTGATCAACAGAAAAGGAGAAGTCGTTGATTACTTTTTTCCCTTCACCGGCCCTCAATCTTCCAAAGTGAAAAAGAAAATACAAAAATTGTTAAAATGAAATTAGATATATTGGTGCTTGCCGTTCATCCTGACGACGCTGAACTGGGCTGTTCAGGAACTATTTTAAAACATATAGCAGAAGGAAAGAAGGTTGGCATAGTTGATTTTACCAGGGGTGAGCTTGGTACCCGGGGTACAGCAGAAATCCGCGACAGGGAAGCTGCAGATTCCGCAAAAATACTTGGCCTGCATGCCCGTGAAAACCTTAAGTTCAGAGATGGGTTCTTCAAAAATGATGAAGTGCATCAGCTGGAAATCATCAGAATGATTCGGAAATATCAGCCCGGGATCGTACTGACCAATGCGCTGCATGACAGGCACCCTGATCATGCCCGGGCAGGAGATCTTGCCAATGACACTTGTTTCCTGTCAGGCCTTTCAAAGATCAGTACACAGCTGGACGGAAATGAGCAAAAAGCCTGGCGTCCCAACCTGATGCTGCAATACATCCAGGACAGTTACATCAGGCCCGATATCATCATAGACATTACTCCATATATAGAAACAAAAATCGCCTCCATAAAAGCATTCAGGACCCAGTTTTTTAACCCGGATGAAGACGGCCCTGAAACATATATCTCCTCACCGGATTTCTTTGAAAGCGTGATCGGCAGGGCAAGAGAGTTTGGTAAATCCATAGGTACTACCTATGCAGAAGGTTTTACTTCCCGTAAGCTGCTGGGGGTCGATAGCCTTTTTAATTTACTGTAAGCCAACAAAAAGGGTTCTGGTTTGTTTTAATCAGCAAACTCCAAATATGGCCAGTATCTTCTCGTCCTTAAAAACAGCATACGCACTTTTTAAAAGTGTTGATTTTGCAAAACTGGATGCGCTTTCTAAAAAAGTAGACCTTACAAAGATTGTTGACTCCGTATCCGGCCTCGATGATGCCCAATTGCAGGGTTTAATGAAAATGATGAATACCCCTTCCAAAAAGAGAGAGCTGCCTCCAATAGAAGGTGATTTTTATCACCTTGGGGATGAAGCACTCAAAGACGAGGACAGGGAACTGCAATTGAAGATCAGGGTTTTTTTAGAAAAAGAGGTGAAACCAATAGTGAACCATTATTGGTTGCGGGCAGAATTTCCCTTTGAGCTCATTCCCAAAATAGCCGAACTAAACATCTGCGGCCTTACCTATCAGGGTTATGGCTGCCCCAATAAATCAAATCTCATGGAGGGGATTCTGGCTATGGAGATGGCACGGATAGACACTTCGATTTCTACTTTTTTTGGTGTTCAGAGCGGATTGGCCATGGGGTCGATCTACCTTTTGGGCTCAGAAGCACAGAAAGCGCAGTGGCTGCCCTCGATGCAGCAGCTGAAGACCATAGGCGCTTTTGGCTTAACAGAACCGGAAGTTGGCTCAGGTGTAGCGGGCGGCCTTACCACAACAGCCAAAAGACAGGGCAGCAAATGGGTACTCAACGGCCAGAAGAAATGGATCGGCAATGCTACATTTGCTGATGTTACGATTATCTGGGCCCGTGATGTGGATGACAATGAAGTAAAGGGTTTTTTGGTGAGAAAAGGAACCAAAGGTTTTGCCGTCGAGAAGATGATGGATAAAATGGCACTCCGGATTGTTCAAAACGGTTTGATCACACTGACCGACTGTCAGATAGATGAAGAAGACAGACTTCAAAATGCAAATTCATTTAAAGATACCGCTAAAGTACTAAGGATGACCAGGGCCGGAGTAGCCTGGCAGGCGGTGGGCTGTGCGCGCGGCGCCTATGAAAGTGCATTGCACTATACCAGGACCAGGAAACAGTTTGGCAAACCCATCGCTTCCTATCAGCTCATTCAAAACCACCTGGTGGAGATGCTGTCCAATCTGACTGCGATGCAAACGCTGTGTTTCCGTTTGTCTCAGTTGCAGGACCAGGGTCTGCTGACAGACGAGCACGCTTCACTGGCAAAAGTATTCTGCTCCATGCGCACCCGGGATGTAGTGAGCCGTGCCCGTGGAGTTATGGGTGGCAATGGCATATTACTCGAATATGATGTGGCCCGTTTCGTGGCCGATGCCGAGGCCATTTATTCCTATGAAGGAACCAAGGAGATCAATACCCTGATTGTCGGCCGTGCCATTACTGGTTTCTCAGCTTTTGTTTAGCTCCGGCAAGATCTTTTCCATCGCCGCTACACCCTCGTCGATGTGTTTTTTCTCAATGCAGAGTGCCGGCCTGAACCTTATCGTCTGGTTGCCGCAGCCCAGAAACATCACGTTGTGCTGTAAACCTTTTTCTATAAAAGTGTCGCGCATGGTTTTATCCTCAAAATCAAAGGCACATAGTAAACCTCTCCCGCGTACGTTACTCATATGGCTATGTTTCGCAGCAAGCTTCTCCAACTGTGATTTCAGGTATTCGCCGACTACGGCAGCATTTTCACAAAGATGATCTTCCGCTATGATCTGCAGGATCTGCGATGAGCGCACCATATCTACCAGATTCCCTCCCCAGGTAGAATTGATCCTGGATGACACTTTAAAAACATTGCTTTCGACCTCATCTACCTTTGTTCCGACCAATATTCCACATACCTGCATTTTCTTGCCAAATGCCACAATATCCGGACGCGCCTTTTCACTAAAATGCTGATGGCACCAGAATTTACCGGTCAGTCCTACGCCGGTCTGCACTTCATCATAGATCAGAAAGGCTTCATTCTTATCGGCAAGTGCCTTTAATTCAATCAAAAACTCTTCCCTGAAGTGGTTGTCTCCGCCTTCCGATTGAATGGGTTCAATGATAATTGCGCAGATGTCGTCTTTATGATCAATAAAAGCCTGTTTTACCTGGGATAAGGACTGCGCTTCAGTTTCCATAACCTGGCGCAGGTGATCGCCCTCCAATGGAAATTTCAGAACAGGAGTTGAAACCCTCGGCCAGTCAAACCTGGCAAACCACTTGGTTTTATCCGGCAATGTATTGGTGAGACTAAGTGTATAGCCCGTTCTGCCATGAAAAGCCTTTTCAAAGTGAAGGACCTTAAAACCTTTTTCTTCACTATAGCCCCGGGCAAAATTCTTTTGTACCTTCCAGTCCATCGCTACTTTCAATGCGTTTTCTATGGCCAGTCCTCCGCCTGCTATAAAAAAAGCATGCGGCAGATAATCCGGGATTCCATGTTTGGAAAAGGTATCCACAAACTGTGCATACTGCTGGGTATAGACATCAGAATTTGAAGGATTTGCTAAAGCTGCCAGCAGCAGATTCTTTTTAAATCCCTCATCATTGACCATTTTCGGGTGATTGTAGCCCAAAGGCACGGAAGCAAAGCAGGTAAAAAAGTCCAGCAATGTACGCTCGTTCTTTGAATCATAAATATAAGCACCCTGGCTTTTTTCCATGTCATAGGTCAGGTCAAAGCCATCGGCTAAAATATGTTTGCTCAAAGTTTCATTTACCTGTTCAGGATTTACCGTTAACTGATACATAATTTCTCATTTTGGTACGTTCCAAATGTAATCAAAACCCCTCAAAATAACCAAATTAGGCGCTTTTTGAACTCCCGTTTCAAATATGGGTTTAAACGATTTAAAGTTGGTTTTTGAAATGAAACGGGTTTTGGTCTTTTTATTTTTTTAAATAAATATTGTTTTTTAATCTTGGAAAAGGACTTATTCCACTCATAGACTATTCTCACGCTTAACCTTTCATCTGCTTCCTTACTGCTGCTAATTTGATGGTATTATGATACAATGCCAAAGGGAAAGTCCAAAGAACTCCCTACATGGTTGCAGTAATAGAAAGGGATCATACTGAAAGCAAAAGCCTTTCTATCAGAAAACTCGCCGATCGTCAGAAGCCAAAAATTCAGGAAAGGGACAGGAACTGAGAAAGGTACGGGAATATTTTTTATTTCTGCATATTATTGATTAATATATATACTATGTAATAAAAATGATAAAATAAAAAGAAATCACTAGCTATTATGATTTAATTATTATGTATATTTGATTAAGAAATTTTAGCATAACTAAGCAAACCACACTAGACCCAAAGTGAAGCCTGACTAAAATTTCTGTTTCCAACATTTTAACTCCCTGCAATTCCTGGCATTGTGATAATGCTTTCTGCATATTCTTTTGGTAAACCCTTCAAGATCGATTTATAATCGAGTTTATTAACATTAGCAAACGTACTGGTATATGCTCAGTGTAATACCTGACTTTGCAAAATGTGATCACGATCTCTCTCTATTGTGATAGCTATCATTTATTGCGATGCAACTTGACTGTACCTTTACAATACCATACAAAGAATTTTTGACACGCTTTATCTTCTAAACAAACAAATAAAATGAAAAAATTATTTACTGCCATGGGCATCGCCCTTATTGGCGTAGCTTTCGCTACCACCGCTTTCGCGCAAGCTTCAGTCACTGCAAGTGCAACAGCAACAATTGTTGCGCCAATCAGTATTGCCAAAAACGTCGACATGAACTTCGGTAATGTGGCGACAAATGGAGCCGTCGGTACGGTTACCCTTCCCCCGACCGGTCTCCGCAGTTCATCAGGTGGTGTAACACTTCCGAACAATACGGGTCCGGTTGCCGCTGCTTCATTTACTGTGGGTGGTTCTGGTAACTATACCTATGCCATTACGCTGCCAGGTGCTATAGTGATATCAAGTGGTACCAATACCATGACCGTGGACACGTTTACGAGTTCGCCGGAAAACACAGGTCAGTTATTGGGCGGCACGCAAACGCTTAACGTAGGCGCTACTTTGCACCTGGTTGTAGATCAGGCAGCAGGAACTTATACCAATTCTGCCTTTACAGTAACAGTAAATTACAACTAAGGTTAACAATACTTTAGGAGGGTGTCTGGGGAGGTGGTTTCCTTTTCGGACACCCCTTATGATCATGAACATCATGAAATACGCCTTTCTTTTTATTTTATTTCTTTCAGGATTACTCGCGGTTGCTTCTAAATCCATGGCGCAAGGCAATTTGATCATTATCCCAAGGAGGGTAGTTTTTGAAGGAGCTAAAAGGACCCAGGAGCTTAATCTGGCCAATACGGGTACTGATACCTCCAAATACCTGATCTCTGTGATTCAATACAGGATGCTGGAAAATGGTGCTTTTGAAAGCATTACTCAACCGGATTCCGGTCAGTATTTTGCAGATAAAAACTTCCGGTTTTTCCCCCGAAGTGTCACTCTTGCTCCAAATGAGGCACAAACCGTAAAAATACAAACGATAAACACAGCTGACTTAAAACCAGGCGAATACAGGTCTCATTTATATTTTAGGGCTGTACCTAATGATAAGCCACCCGGCGGCAAAAACCCGGATAGCAGTACAAAAACAATCTCAGTGCATTTGGTTCCAATATTTGGCATTGCTATTCCTGTAATTATCCGCAATGGAATAACGACAACCAAGGTAACGCTTATTGCGGCTGACCTCCAAATCAGCACTACAGGTATTCCTCAATTAAAGATGACCTTCGGTCGTTTGGGTAATGTGTCCGTCTATGGTGACATAAAGGTTAACCACATTTCGGCACAGGGCAAGGCCACAAAAGTTGGACTGGCAAAGGGATTTGCAATTTATACACCCAACGCCGGGCGTCAGTTTATCCTCAACCTTGATAAAGATGCCATTGCAGACTACCATAAAGGTAAACTACACATCATATTTATATCCCCTTCGGATTCGAAAGCCGAGATTATTGCCGAGAAAGAACTTATTCTCTTTTGACTATGAATGATTATGAAAGCTATTCTTGCTGGTTTTTTGCTGGTTTTTACGGGATTGCAGCTAAACGCTCAGACCATAACCAATTATGCTTTCGCCGCAAATAATGGTACATTCACTGCTTTGTCTGCTCCGGTCAGCACCAGTTGGACAGGTGATACCGATACGGGCCTCTCGGGGCTGATACCGTTGGGTTTTAATTTCTGGTACATGGGTGTCCGTTACATCAATGTCGTTGCAAGTACAAATGGCTGGCTGGCTCTTGGCCCGATACCTTCGGGAAACCCGGCTGCAAATAATTTATCTTCAGGGGGAAGCCCCCGGCCAATAATCGCTCCTTTCTGGGATGATCTTGACATTATGGCTTTTGGAAATGTAACTTATCAGACAACAGGTACCGCGGGCAGCAAGATATTGACTGTACAATATCTGAATACAAAATGGGGTTTACTTGCACTGGGCGGCACATGTTCTTTCCAGGTGAAATTTCATGAAGGTACCGGAATAGTTGAATTTATTTACAGACCGGAAGCTACTCTTGTAGTGATTCCCTCGGTATCAGTTGGGATCACGGGTATCCCGACAGGGTCCGGTAATTTTTTATCCGTAAATAATGCCGGGACCAGTGTAAGTTCCACCGCGGAAGCAAATGTAACGACCAAGCCCGTCTCTGGCAAAACATACACTTTTACACCGCCAGTGCCGACAGCACCTGGTTCACTGACATTTTCAGGTCTGAGCTATACAGGTATGACACTGAACTGGACAGACTTATCTTCCAATGAAAATGGTTTTGTTATTTACAGGTCTGCAGACGGGATAAGTTATAGTCTGATTTCGCAAACCGCAGCAGGCGCCACTTCCTCCGTTCAGACCGGTCTGAACATAAATACGACCTATTACTGGAAAGTTTATGCGGTATCAGAGGGGGCATTAAGTGCTGCATTAAGCGGTAGCCAGTCAACCGGCAGGGTGAATGCCCCGGCGCTTGGATCGGCGGTAAATTTTACCTTTTATACAATCAGCGGAGCTGTAGGCAACACCGGGATTTCAAACGTCACCGGCAATTCAGGGACCAACGTTGGAGCGATCACCGGTTTTGAGATCTCAAATGTGATTGGTACCATGCATATTGCCAATGCCCAGACTACACAGGCTATGACAGATTTGCAGGCTGCATGTGTTCAGATAGATGCCATTGCTCCTACTGCCACGCATGGACCCGTGCTTGGAAATGGGGAAATTCTCTTTCCCGGGGCATACACAATTGCCGCGGCAGGGTCAGTAGCCACAACATTGACCCTGGACGGGCAGGGAGATCCCAATGCGGTTTTCATCTTCAAAATAGGCGGGGCATTAACTACCGGGGCAGCCACTACGGTGAACCTGGTTAATGGGGCCACTGCATGTAACGTGTTTTGGAAAGCTGAAGGCGCAGTGGCCATGGCCGCATCTACAGTCATGAAGGGAACGGTCATTGCAAACAATGGCGCAATATCTATGGCCGCCGGCGGCACACTTGAAGGAAGGATGTTTTCCACCTTAGGGGCTGTTACCGTTGACGGCGTATCTGCATCAATACCCAGATGCGCATGCACACCAGCTGCTCCGGTGGTAAGCAGCCCGATAATTTACTGTCAGAACTCTACAGCTACCGCATTAACTGCTACAGGAACAAATCTAGTATGGGGTAGCGGTTCCCTGGTCGCACCTGTTCCCTCTACCACAACCATAGGGTCTGTAAATTATGCCGTAACCCAAACCGTGGGCGGCTGTCTCAGTCTCCCCGCGACCATTATTGTTACGGTTACTCCAGGTCCGTCCGCAACGATTACTTATGCGGGTTCTCCTTATCGTTCGGATGTTTTGACGGCAGCAGTAACCCGGTCTGGTACAGCCGGTGGTACCTATTCTTCCACTGCAGGTTTGTCTGTCAATCCGGTTAGTGGCCTGGTTGATGTCCAGTCAAGCGTATTGGGTTCTTACACGGTTACCTATACCATTGCCGCCGGATCAGGGTGTAATCAATACCAGACAACTACAGGTATTGCGATAGTTCCTCCTCCAAGTGTAAATTTGGGAACCGCAGCTAATTTCACCCTTTTTACCAATAGCGGGGCGGTAGGCAATACGGGAGTTTCCAACATCACTGGCGATATCGGAACAAATCTCGGTGCCATCACCGGATTTGAAATTTCCGTTGTAGCCGGCAATATGTATACGGCCAATTCAGTAACCGTTCAATGTGCGGCAGATGTACTATCAGCCTACAACCAGCTTAATTCCTTTTCTCCAACTGCCGTTCACGGAGCCGTTCTTGGAAATGGTGAAGTACTTTATCCTGGTATTTACAATCTCGCGGCTGCCGCATCTGTAGCTGCGGTGCTCACCCTGGATGCGCAGGGGGATGCCAGTGCATTGTTTGTCTTTAAAATCGGGGGTGCATTTACCACAGGTGCAGGCACAACCGTTAACCTGATTAATGGTGCATCAGCCTGCAATGTTTACTGGAAAGTAGAGGGTGCAATAGCACTGGGCGCTTCAACGTCCATGGCAGGAACACTTATTGCCAATAACGGAGCTGCTTCTATCGCCGCAGGCGGTACACTTAAAGGAAGATTATTCTCTACTCTTGGAGCCATCGCTATTGATGCTTTATCCTCAACGGTAGCGATCTGTGTGTCAGGTGCTTCCTGGACCGGAGCCGTCAGTACAGACTGGCATCTTGCTGACAATTGGCTTAACGGAACAATTCCATCCGCTGCAACCAATACCATAATTCCACCCGGCTCACCTTATCATCCGGTGTTGAACACAGGTACGGGACTGGTGAAAAATATAACTGTGCAAAGCAGCGCGTCGTTGACGGTAACAGGCGCAACGCTCCAGATTAATGGAGTCATCAGCAACTCCGGCCTTTTTAATCTGTCGGCAGGCACTATAAAAATGAACGGAACAGCCGCCCAGATCATACCCTCGTCCACATTTACAGGGGGCGTCATTAAGAATCTTACCATTAACAATGCCGCCGGGGTTACATTGGGCGGAGCCTTAAACCTTAGCGGAATACTACTGGTATCCAATGGCCTGTTTAATACAGGCAGTTTTCTTACCCTTGCATCTTCGGCTGCGCAAACCGCGTTGATTGACGGTACCGGAACAGGCAGTGTGTCGGGAAACGTGACCATGCAGCGCTACCTTGTGGCCGGCTACGGGTATAAATATTTCAGTTCGCCGGTGCAATCCGCTACGGTAAACAGTTTCGCGGGCACGGTAGATCTCAATGCCTCTTTCCCCAATTTTTACACCTATATAGAAAATCAGGCAAGTTCCGGTTTCACGTCCTATACAGCCCTTGCAAACCCGCTTGTTCCTATGCATGGATATGCCGCGGATTTTGGCGCATCAACCATTCAAAAAACAGTAAGCATTGCCGGAGCAGTAAATGACGGAACTATTTCTACAACCATATACAACCACAATCAGCCGTATTCAGAAGGCTTTAACCTGGTTGGCAACCCTTATCCATCGCCTATCGACTGGAATGCGGCCTCCGGCTGGATAAAAACCAATATTGACAATGCGGTCTACTTTTTTAACTCGGGAACTACCAGTCAGTACACTGGTAGTTACAGCACTTACATCAACGGTGTGTCCAGTGATGGCATTGCAGGAAATATCATCGCATCCATGCAGGGATTTTTTGTACATGTAAGCAATGGCAGCTATCCGGTAATGGGTACATTGGGTGTCAATAATCAGGTAAGGGTGAACAACCTGTCCCCTGTTTTTCATAAATCTGCTTTAAGTTCCCTGCCGACCCGGGACCCGCAAAAACCACGTATACTGCTTAGGCTAAGTGCAAACTTTTCTGACCAGGAGCAATCATCAGATCCTCTTATCATTTATACCAGTGATCAGGCAAGCGCTGTTTTTGACAAAAATCTGGATGCCATAAAACTCATGAACCTGGATGATCAGCTCCCCAATCTTTATTCTTTAGCTGCCGATGCTTCAAAACTTGTCATCAATGTTTTACCTGAGCTGGATACACTTACCGTAATTCCATTAGGACTGCAAACCGGCCGCAATGGCGCCATTACTTTCAATTTACGCAGTACAGAGGAATGGCCCAACGCTTTACATATCTATCTGATGGATGCTGTGACAGGCACAAAACAAGACCTGCTCTTAAATCCAAGGTTCACGGTCAGCTTAAATCAGGGCGTTTACAACGGGCGTTTCTCACTAAGATTTACCGAACTGAATGCCTCGCTCGAAAAAAAGGATGAATACAGCTTGTACGGGTCAGGGGGGAGCTTATTTATCCACATTAAACTGATCAGTGAACAAAAGGGATATCTATTGATCAGCAACATGACCGGACAGCTGATCTCACGGCAGCCCATTAACGGAAACGGCGATTATGAGCTGCATCACCTGTCTCCAGCCATAGTATACATCGTTAGCTTTATTACGCCAAAGGGCACGCATACAAAAAAAGTACTTATCGGAGGAGACAAATGAAATTATTTTTAGTATGCGGGCTAATGTCCTTAAGTTTTTCGGTCTGCGCACAGCGCAAACCGATAACACTTGCCATCGAAAAGCCACCACGACCTATCGCCATATATATCAATCCGGCCCAGGGATTAAGCTTTGGTGCCTTTTACCAGGGTGGCTCCGGTGGTACCGTAATCATCTATCCAAATGGATCAAGGTCTGCAAGTGGCAGCATTATCCAGGCCAGTTTAGGGTTTTCTTTTTCACCAGCGATTTTTGAAGCAGATGCCGAGCCGGGAACCATCATCACCATCAGTAACGGGCCTGATGTGAATTTAGCCGGCAGCAACGGGGGCACGATGAGCCTGCATATTGGCAGTTCTGACCTGGGCAGCCCATTTATTGCTACCGCTGTGTCCCCGGGCCGCACGTTGATCAGGATCGGCGGTACGCTTACGGTCTTTAACCCGCTTGCCAGCCCTCCGGGTAGTTACAATGGCAGTTTTACGGTTACATTTATACAGCCCTGATCATGAAATTATGGGGCTTAACTTTTTTCACGGTGCTTTTCCTGATCGGCAGCAGCAAAGCGCATTCTGTGCCGGAATTTGATGAGGTTTCTATTTTTTTAAACGTACAGCGGGTAGGCGGAATTGAAGTCCCGGCCCTGATCGTCGATCAAACGGTATACTTGCCTGTAAGTTATATTTTCACTTTTCTGGGCATAAGAAATGTCGTTTCAGCAGGCGCCGATTCGATCAGCGGGGCTTTAATTGATCCTAAGTCAAAGTTTATCATTGACAAGAAACACAACCGCATTGTTTTTCTGGACAAGATCTATGAACTGCAGCCCGATGAACTCATCTCTGCGTCAGGAAACCTGTTTTTAAAATCAGAATATTTCGGTAAAGTTTTCGGACTCAATTGTTTGTTCAGCTTTCGCAATCTCTCAGTAACGCTCAGTACCGACCTCGAGCTGCCCGTCATCCGCGAATTGAGGCAGGAGCAAATGCGCGCCAATGTAAATAAACTGAAAGGCCAGTTTAAGTCTGATACCAGTATAGGCAGGAGCTATCCCCTGTTTCATTTTGGCACAGCCGATTATTCAGTTGTTACTACCTCAGAAAACCTTGCGGGAACAGGAGATACGAGGCTCAGTCTGGGGCTTGGGGGTGTAATTGCAGGAGGCGAGACCAATGTGGTTTTGAACCATTACAGTGCCGAGTCATTTTCTGAGCGCCAGCAGTATTATCTGTGGAGGTTCGCCAACAATGACAATGCTTTCGCAAAGCAGATTTCCGCAGGAAAAATATCCGGGCAGTCCATCTCCTCTATTTATGCACCGCTGGTCGGCATTCAACTGACCAATACCCCGACTACTTACAGAAGGTCTTTTGGGTCATATGTACTCAGTAACCACACAGAGCCCAACTGGACCGTGGAACTATATCTGAACAACGTACTCGTAAATTATGTTAAAGCAGATGCTGCCGGTTTTTATTCCTTTAATGTTCCGCTTGTTTACGGAACCTCTTTAGTGAAACTGCGTTTTTATGGCCTGTACGGTGAAGAACGTTCGAGCGAGCAAAATATCAGTATCCCTTTTAATTTTTTACCTAAAAATGAATTTGAATACACAGCCACAACCGGTATGGTAGAAGACGGTCATCAAAGCAGGTTTTCACGTTTTAGCAGCAATTTTGGTTTAAATACGTTCATCACTATTGGTGCCGGGGCGGAATATCTTTCATCGATCACATCCGGAACAGCCATACCGTTTATAAATACTTCTGCACGTGTACTTCCCAACCTGTTGCTTTCGGCAGAATATGATCATATGGTACGGTCAAAAATTTTACTGAGCTATAACCTTCCTTCAGGTTTGCAGCTCGAACTTAATAATACCTGGTATAAAAAAGGGCAAACAGCGATCAACAATACTTTTATGGAAGACCGCAGAATAAGTCTTTCCCTGCCATTGAGGGGCAAATCTTTTTCGGCATATTCCAGGATCACACTTGAGCAGTTTATTCTTCCTTATTTTAAATACACCGCAGCTGAATGGCTCATGTCGACATCAATTGGTTCTTGCAATACCACCATTAATACCTTTGCCTTTTTCAGACCCGATAATGATCCGTATGTATACAGCAATTTTTCTATAGCTGCCCGGTTCCTGAAAAATACCACGATCACTCAGCAACTGCAATATGAGTACGCAGAAAAAAAACTCGCCGGGATTAAAACTGAGCTGGAAAGCCGGGTGTTCAAAAAGGGCTATGTGAACATTTCTTTTGAGAAGAATTTCAGCAGCGATTTCAGTAATATTGAGGCCGGTTTAAGGTATGACTTCTCGTTTGCACGGGCAAGGGCCTCAGTTAGAAAAAGCAATAGTGTGATCACCCATCTTGAATCGGTAACCGGCAGCCTGTTCTACGATCGCAGATCAAAATACCTTGATTTTAATACCCATACCAGTGTAGGTAAAGGTGCCATTATATTGAGCCCTTATCTGGATATGAATGCCAATGGCCTGCATGACGCTGCTGAACCCAGGGCCCCGGGGCTTAATGTTCGCATCAATGGCGGTCGGATTGAGAAAAGCCTAAAAGATACCACCATCCGGATTACAGACATGGAAGCATATGTGAACTATAACATTGAGTTAGATACCGAAGGTTTTGAAAGGTTAGCATGGCAGCTTCCTAAGAAAAACTATAGCATTATGGTTGACCCTAATTCAGTGAAAAAAGTCGACGTACCAGTGCTGGTATATGGTGAAGTGTCGGGCAGGATTACCTTAAAAGGCAGTAATTATGACCAGGCATTTGGACGGATCATTGTTAATTTTTATAATGACAAGTCTGTTGTCATCGCCAGTACCCTCGCAGAAAGCGAGGGTTATTTCAATTATTTAGGCTTGTTGCCCGGGAATTATTCCGCCCGGATTGACAGTGCGGGCTTAAAGAAGTTAAACATAGTTGCTGTGTCCGGCTCATTACCGTTTACTATAATTCCTGACATCGAAGGTACGGTGATTGACACCCTCATGTTTGTAGTTGAACGTATAGATGAACCCGATGACCTTGAAAAGGAATCAAATTAAGATGACAGGGATCACTTTTTTAGCTTCTTAAGATCAGGTTAATTAATGATAATCGTCATCAGCTGAAACAGGAATAACCTTGAGATTTAGGGTGTTAAGATAAGACTATGAAAACGATTTTAATACCCACTGATTTCTCTGATTCTGCCGAAAATGCCGCAACGTATGCTTTGCATCTTGCACGGTACATGAAAACTAATATTGAGCTTTGTCATGCCTTTTTAATTCCCGCGGAATACGCTTTGGCGGGACAGGCGGCCTTTCCTGCTTATGATTATTCAACGCTTAAAGCGGAAACTTCATCGCATCTGTCTGATTTGGCAAGAAAACTGGATGAAGAAAGTCATGCGGCGGCCAGCAAATACTCTTTCCATCCGGATATTGAATGCCAGAGTGAGGCTGGAGTGATATCGGAAATGGTGGCTGAACTGGTTAATGAAAAACAAAAGCAGCTTGTGGTACTTGGCATGTCGGGTATTGGCGCTACCGTTAAGTTTATATTAGGCAGCAGCAGTCGAAACCTGATTGAAAAAGGTGGTTTTCCTTTGCTGCTGATCCCTTCGGGTTTTGTATTTAATCAGATCAGGAAGATCGCATTTGCCACCGATCTCAGAGTAGAGGACATTGAAGTCCTGCATTCGCTCGCAGGGTTTGCCCGCTATTTTGATGCGGAGATCGTCGTGGTCCATGTCAGCGATGACAGGAGGCAATGTAATGAGCATCTTAAAAAAGAAGACGAATTTTTGAACGACATTACAGCTAAGGTTAATTATGATAAGATCTTTTTCCGGCGGATCAATAATGCCCGCGTGGGCGATGGGCTGGATTGGTTAAGTGAGCATGGAAATATCGATATGCTGGTCATGATTCATCGTCCGCTCGGATTTTTGGACCGCATGGTTAAGGGTAGTTATACCAAGAAGCAGGCGGATCATATTCGTATTCCTTTATTGGTCTTTCCTGAGGGACTGAACCCGGTTTTTTAAATTTCACAATATAAAATATGAGCGTATGATTCCTAAAACAATGAAGGCTGCTGTGCTGTATGAGTTTGGCAAGCCGTTAAAAATAGAACAGGTTCCTGTGAAAAGTCCGGGCGAGAACCAGGTATTGGTGAAAGTAGTTTCAAGTGGCGTCTGCCATACAGATCTTCATGCTTGCATGGGGGACTGGCCAGTTAAACCTAAACTGCCCCTTATTCCCGGACATGAGGCAATTGGTTATGTCGTGGCTTTGGGCCGGGGCGTGATTAATCTTAAAGAGGGAGATATTGTGGGGGCGCCCTGGTTGTTTAGTGCCTGCGGTTGCTGTGAATATTGCATCACAGGCTGGGAGACACTGTGTGAATCCCAGCAAAACGGTGGTTACAGTGTGGATGGGGGTTATGCAGAATATGTAGTCGCCGATGCACGTTATGTAGCCCATTTTCCTGAAGGGATTAATTTTCAGGAAATGGCACCTATTACTTGTGCAGGGGTGACGGTTTATAAAGGTCTTAAGGAGACAGAGACTAAGCCAGGTGAATGGGTTGCCATTTCAGGTATTGGGGGTCTGGGTCATCTGGCGGTCCAATACGCTAAGGCTATGGGTATGCATGTCGCTGCCATTGATGTTTCTGATGAAAAGCTTGCTTTGGCCAAAAGGCTTGGCGCCGACCTGACGGTAAATGCGAGAGAACAGGCCCCCGGTGCTTTTCTTAAAAAAGAGACCGGCGGCATGCATGGAGCGCTGGTTACTGCAGTTTCGCCGATCGCCTTTGAGCAGGCGCTCTCCACTTTGAGGAGGAAGGGTACCATCGCACTCAACGGGCTTCCGGCAGGAAGTTTTGGCCTGCCTATTTTTGAAACCGTCCTGAACCGCTTTACGGTGAGGGGGTCAATCGTGGGTACACGTAAGGATATGCAGGAAGCCATTGGTTTTGCTGTGGAAGGCAAAGTCAAAGCAACAATTCATACCGCAAAGCTGGAAGATATCAACGATGTTTTGGAGCAAATGAAAAAAGGAGAGATCGAGGGACGTATAGTTTTAGATATAGCAGGATAATAAACAAGAATATGGAAACATTAATTAACAGGCCATCGAGGTCATTACAATATTTTGCGATAGCAAAGCAGTGGTCTTTGGACCTGGATTTTCATCGCACCGAACTGGTTTTTTTGAACCGGTTGCTGGATGATTATTTTATAAGACTGTCTGCGCCTCATTATATTGAAAAGCTGAAAGGGATCAAAAAAGATCTTTGCATTGTGGAAGAGCAGGGCAGAAAGACAGAAGAGTTACTGAGTCTGCAGATCGTTTTCCTTGAAATGATGTCTGATGATGTCATTCCGGAGGATGTACAAAGTCTGGAAGCAAAACAGATTAACCTGGAATATTTGATGAATGATATTAACCGGGCTTTTCGGAAGACTAAAAAAGTGTTGTTCAGGATGATAGAGGAACTGGTTCAAAATGATGACCTGTATGATTAGGGCCAGAATAATGCTGGCTGATGAGGCGGTGAAACTCATCAGATCGGACAGCAGGGTCTTTATCCATGGCAGCGCCGCAACGCCCGTCTGCCTGGTGAAGGCCATGCAAAGGCGGCACGCAGACCTTACCAATGTAGAGCTGGTGAGCATTACCACGCTTGGAGATGTGAATTTTGACCTGCCGGAACACCGCAGGTCTTTTTTTGTGAATTCTTTATTCGTTTCTGCTGCTACACGAGCAGTTGTCAATAGCGAACGGGGCGACTATGTGCCGATCTTTTTAAGTCAGATCCCACAATTGTTTCGCAAAAATATACTGCCGATTGATGTGGCACTGGTGCAGCTCTCGCCACCTGATATGCATGGCTACTGTTCACTGGGCACCTCGGTTGATGTTGCCCGGGCGGCCGTGGACACGGCCAGGATCGTCATCGCCCAGATAAACTCACGAATGCCCAGAACCCATGGAGAAAGTTTTATCCATGTTAATAAGATTACTGCTTTCGTCTACCAGGATGCGGAACTGCCAATTATGGATTATGCGGCCGAAACCAATGATGTCGTCAGCAAGATCGGTTATCATGTGGCTTCACTTGTGGAGGACGGGGCCACCTTACAACTGGGAATCGGGAGTATTCCTGACCAGGTGCTTAAAAATCTGGCTGGACACAAAAACCTTGGCCTGCATACAGAAATGTTCTCTGATGGCGTGATAGAACTGATCAATAGTGGGGTGATCGATAATAGTTTGAAGAAACTGAACAGGGGAAGGTCAGTGACCGCTTTTATGGCAGGCACCAGGAACCTTTATGATTTTGTGGACGACAATCCGGCGGTGAGGGTAATGGATATCAGCTATGTCAATGACACGAGCATCATCAGGCAAAACCCAAAGGCAACTGCCATCAACAGTGCCATAGAGCTGGACCTGACCGGTCAGGTTTGTGCAGATTCCATAGGAACCTACCAGTTTTCGGGTATCGGCGGGCAGATGGATTTTATGCGGGGCGCTTCTTTGTCTGAAGGCGGAAAACCTATTATAGCATTGCCGTCCCAGACTAAAAAAGGCATCAGCAGGATCGTTCCTTTTCTTAAGGAGGGTGCTGGTGTAGTGACTACCAGGGGGCATGTACATTGGGTGGTGACTGAATATGGTATTGTGAACCTGTTTGGCAAGAACCTTAAACAAAGGGCAGAAGCCTTGACGGGGATCGCCCATCCGGACCATAGGGAGATGCTGGAGAAAGCATGTTTCAAGAGATTTGGTTAAGCATATTTGTTATCTTTCAGTATCGTACTAACCGAATTGATGCTGGTCATTAAATTACAGCATCCGGGGCCAGAAATCCCGGATGCTGTTAACTTATTATTTCACTTTAAGATTTAATGTAATGATGTTGGACGCAAGACCTGTTGACCTGTTGTAATGACCATATCTTAGTTCCAGCATACTTAGATGCTGCCAGCCAAAGACCCCATTCGGTGGAGACAGTCTGATTCCGGCGCCGTAAAAGTCACTGCTTAGCGTAGAAAGGTCATAATCGCTGGTAAAATAAGCTGCTGATGGGTCATGTTGACCGTAAGGAGCAAAATAACGTGTGCCGGTTTGTTTGTTGTAACGATAAAATGGACTGATGGATAAGAATGAGCTTAGTTTTACAGGAAGCTCAAGTTCAGCTGTATGTGCCCTGATACCCCAGTTGTCCATATAATACCGGTAGTAGCTGCGGATCAGTAAATGATCGCCGGCGAAATAGTTGAGCCGGGCCGCTATTGGCAGCTTATATCGCTGGCCGGGAAGGGTTTCTGCCTTCAAGGAGCCGTCAGTAAAGTAATCGCGCTGATATTTGGTGGCAAGCAGCCCCTTTTGATAAGAAGGTTCTACAATAAGCGCAATCTGAAGCTGCTGGTTGATCACTTGCGAGAGGGAAAACGAGGTGCTGAAGCTATTGCGGGGGCTTGTACCTTCGCTTTTTGATTCGTGCCCGTTGCCAGTATTGGCTCCGCTCCTGAGTTCAATTGGGAGGATAACCGTCCAGGTATCCAAAAAAGCCTGCAGCTTGACATCTAATTGGGTATTTTTGTCTTTGGAAATATGGCTGAGGTTGAATCCGGCACCAATCGACTGATAGTCATATTCTCCTGAATAGGATCCTGTAAAACCGATTGAATTGCCAGTCTTTTCATTACTGTGGGTCCAGTTCAATGATGGATAGATGCGGTTATCGGCCATCGAAGCGGAAGAGATCGAATTTGGATCTATCTTATCTGATGACGCCGAGGTATAATGGTCTATTCCCAATTCAAAGGTGAAAGCATTTTTGTTTCCGGCCTTATTATATTTGGACAATTGAAGGTCGATGGTATTGGCAAAATCACTCAGCTTTTCGGTTCCGATCCCGCCGGTAACAGCTGAGTTGTTTCCAGTCTGGTGATAGTAAGCAGATACCAGGTTAATTTCGTCAATTTTTAATTTGCGGCTATGGTAATTGCTGCTGTCTGCAGAAAAAGGTTTGATCCTGATCTGTCCCTGGGCACCTAAAACACCCGCGAACAGCATCAGTACGTGCAAATATATTTTTCTCATAACCTAGTTAATTACAGCCACAGCCACCTCCGCTTTTGCCACCATTGGCACCTGATCCGCCTTCACGATAGAGTTGAAAGCTTTGTTCGAACTTCTGTGCTGAACGGGATGACAGGATCATCTCGGCATCATTCAGACGGTTTTTTTGATAGGGTTTTACGGTAGTACATGCATTCAGCATACTAAAAGCAAGAAGAGCCATACCCGGAAATATGGATAATCGAATTGACGTTTTCATATCATTGTTTTACATTAATGTTCCTGGAAGTATACAACTGATCACGGTCGTCTATAATAATGCAGGCGACCTGCTGCAGCTGGTTAATAAGGTCAAGCCCCACGTTCACACCCATAACGGTCACCGGGGTCGCGAGCGCATCGGCCAGTTCAGCACTGGGACAAATGATGCTTACGCTTTTTATTCCACTAACAGGCAAGCCGGTCTTGGGATCGATGGTGTGAGAATATTTTTCGCCGTTGATGGTGGCGTATTTCTCATAATTTCCCGATGTTGCGATGGCCATATTGCTGATGTTTAAGGCAGAAAAAGGACGGTTACTCTGATCTGGATCGGCGATACCTATGGTCCAGGGCTGACCATTTAACTGGGTGCCCCAGGTTATAAGGTCCCCGGCTGCGTTTACTATACCATTTTCAATGCCCATGTTTTGCATCACTTGTTTTGCACAGTCCGCTGCATATCCCTTACCTATGCCTCCGAAGCCGATACGCATTCCTGTGTGCTTTAGCATCACGGTTAAATTTTTAGCGTCCAGAATGATGTTTCGATAATCGATCAGGTTTACAGATCTAAGGGCAGTTTCACGGTCTGGAAGTGTAGTCATGTTGACATCGAAGTTCCAAAGGCTCTTGTCTATGGAGCCATAACTGATGTCAAATGCCCCTTGAGTAATGTCCGAGATTTTTAAGGAGCGCTCGATCAGATGGAAGACCTCCGGGTCCACGGTTACAGGTTTTATCCCCGCATACAGATTGATTAGACTCGTCTGGCTAGTATCTTTAAATGTGCTAAGCAGATCTTCAATACGTTTAACTTCGTCAATAGCGGCCTCAATGGCCTTGCTGCCAGGGTCTGTACCATGTCCTGTAACTGTAAATTCAAAACGGTTGCCCATCAGTTTTACTACTTTGCCTGACACTACCGGTACCAAGGATATCATTTATTTACTATTGAGCAGATCACTTATTTCTTTGACAAAATTTTCCGGACTTTCGTTTGGAAATCCGTCCCAGGTTTTGAGCACTTTACCGTTTTCGTCAACGAGCAGCGTAAAGGGAAACTTACCATCAGGATTATACAGCTCTGCCATTTCTTCGTTGAGTTTTAGCTGGGCTGCCGGAAGCTTGTTCTTTTTTTGCCGCGGAAAATCTGCGCGGACAGGTATAAGATGTTCTTCAGCATATTTCTCAAAGACAACGGTTTCTAATATTTCTTTTCTAAGCCTGATGCATGGTCCGCACCAGTCTGATCCGGAGAAATTGATGAGGATTTTTTTGTGTGAGGTTTTTGCCTTTGCTAAAGCCTCGTCAAAATTTCCGGTCCAGATTAAAGGCGGCAGTGTAAATAAAACTAATAAAATTGCCAGTGGTTTCATATTGGTATAAAAGTCGGAATGAATTCTGAAGACATTATGAAGTCGAAGGACAAGTATTAAAAAAATACAAATCCATGATGAAACTCAGCCTTAAAATCCAACAACTGCCTCCAGTACATATCCATTAAACTTGCCGCCTGCACGGTAGTCCTGTGTTGGAAAGGCTTTATATTTTTGAACGACGTATTCTCCTTTTAACAGGATATTTTTAGTTAGAAACCAGCCGGCTGCTCCAGCTATGCGGTCAACTTTGACGTCATCGGTATAGGTAATTGCTGCGGTGTTGGCCAGCCGTGCAGTTGCTGTATTGTATTTAGCACCGATAAAGAAGTTTTCGGTTGTTCCGAACCGATAGACGGCATCTGCTGCAAACTGTTTCATTTTTCGTGTATCTGTTTCCTTAGCTGTTCTGCCGGAAGCTGTTTCATAAGTTCCGAACAATTCGAACCCTTTTACTTTTAAAAATCCATTGAGCATTATAGTATTTACTTTTTTGTTGAAACCGGGATTGAAACGGCCTGAGAATGCCAATGGCGTGCCCGCTCCGGTTGTGCTGCTTGGATTTGCGGAGTTTAACTCCATCACATACTGATAGTTGGAGCCTGAACGGTCACCACCAAATATGGTATTGCCTCCAGAGCTTTGATTGCCATAATAAGAACCGCTTACCCTGATGCGCACATCTTTCATAATTTGTTTGTCAAACCCACCTTTCAGTAGTATGGAAGGCGATTTGTGGTAGTCGCCATCCGGATTTGATGCTGCGTACAATGAATCTACGTTGCCTTTTATCATTCCGTTGGTTGCACCGATCAACCCAAAAAAGCCATTTTTCCTGACCATCACTTGCCCGCCGATCTCGGTTGCAAACTCATCTACGATGTTACCTTCCATAAAGGGGTTATAGATCGTGCTTCCACCGTCGCTTCTGCGGAAATGCTGGTCACCATAGTCTACTTCAAAGTGGCCGATTTTAATGGTAGCAACCTTCATAAGATCATCCCAGATTTTGCCCTTGAACGGAAGTTTGTCAAACTGAATGTATCCGCCTTTGACCCAGGTTTCGTTGTGGTGTTTGGTAGAAAGGTAGCTGGTGATATTTAACCTGATCCCATCGGCCAGTTGCACATCCATGTACAGGTTGGCCTGGGCAGTCTGGAAACCTGGAGTAATTATTTTTAACCTGTTGCCGGCTACGGCCGGGTTAAACGACCCGATAGTGTTGTTTAAAGCGCCCGGGTTTTTGTGTTTCAGGTTTTGAAACTGCTGGGTAAATCCAGCTCCGAACTTTAATTTCAGACCATCAAAAACTGAGCTTGAGTCTTTCGGATCTTCAAAAACATTGATGCCGCTTTTATCATAAGGTCTCAGGTTATCTACTTTCTGAAATTGGGCAGAGCTTGTAAAAGGGCTTGCCGCGCAGGCCAGAAGAAGGACACCGGTGAAACCGGCAAATCGTATATTTGTTTTCATGACTATTGATTTATTGCTGTGCGTATTATTTTGAATTTTGTGTTGCTTTTTTGAAATTAAGATCGTACTGGATGGTCAGTTCGTCACCTACTTTCATTGCGCCCATCATAAAACTCGGGGGCTGGATATTAAAATCTGTAAGTTTTATTTTTTGCTGACCCGAACAAGTGATCGAATTGTCCTCATTTACACTCCCGTTAACCTGCATGGCAATGGTTTTGGAAGTGCCCGCAATAGTTAACGTGCCGGTAGCCTTGATAAGAAATGCATTTTTCTTTATCGGCGTTATGGCTGAACTGACAAGCTTAAAGGTTATTTTAGGGTAGGCATCCGCTTTGATGGTTTTATAAGTCCGGTTGTCCATTGATGTACGTTCACTTTTCAGACTTTTAGCAGCGACACTGAAAGTCAGTGAGATCAGGTTCTTTGGTACGCCATCATTGCCGGCAAGGGGACTGAATGAAGCCTCTGCGGTAGGGTTTTGGGCTTCCATTGACCAGTCATGGACATTGGATGTGCCAAGGACTTTAATGTTGCTTTCTTTTAAACTGCTCAGTTTATAAAGGTCCTGAGCGCGGAGGCCTGTCATTGACAGGGCGGTAATCAATACGGTACAATATAAAAATTGTAAAATGCAAGGTGTTTTCATAAGGTGTGACGGGGTGTTTAGTGACGGGCCGTTAATTCGGAACCGTTAGTCAAAAGTACCCTGCACTGAGCGTATGAAACGTGATGGGAAACATCTGTAATGATGATGCTGGTCACCTTTAAAGGTTAATTACTGAGATGGTTATGGGTTGATTTTAGCAAACACGATCCCGGCAATAATTGCCTGCATCAGACCATAAGCAAACCAGCTGAAGATCATTAAAATTGTGATGTCCAAAGCGCTGAAAGTGATCCACATGACAGGTAGCAGGGCCACTACAGCGTAGACAAAGCCAAATTCAAGTCCCCTCAAAAGAAAATGACCATGAAACAAGCTTTTGAACCTTTCCCAAAACCAGGAAAGCGCGAGACTAATGATAAAGGCATGAAGATAGAATAGTAAGTCCCTGCTTCCGTCAGAGTTAAAAAGCGGATTGCTGTATTCGATAAATATGCCCGGGAAAAACTGGACAGCCATATACAGACTACCGTAACATAATGTAAATAATATTGTTCCTGCTACAAGGCCAGGAAAGATAATTTTCTTCATTTTATTCGTTTAAGATGGTCACTTTAAGTACAAATTCTGCGCTCAAAATATCATTGGTTTTGATCATGCCCCCTAGTTTTCTTGGCGGAATTATATTAAAATCAGAAAAGTTTATGGTTTGGCTTCCTATCAATGTCAGCTTCACAGTTCCATTTGGAATAACCCTGTAATTGATGTCAAACCTTTTTTTAATTCCTGCAAGTTCTATATTGACCACTCCCTTTATTTGTTCTTCCTCACCACCGGCATCAGGGTATTTACTAAGATTTATAAAACTGATCCTGATTTTTGGAAACTCCTTTTGCTTTAATGTTTTCCTCAGATCTTTGGTCATCATAGGGTTATGACAATCAAAGCTTTGTACATGAAGTACCATTGATCCTGTAATTTTAACCTGTTCGCTTTGACCGGTTTTATAAATGAACAAGGTGTCTGCTGCCGGGTAGTTAGGGATGATACAGCTGAATTTGCTGATGTTGGTACTTCCGCTGACTTTTAATGTACATTCCTTGCTCAATATCCATTTGGTTGCAAGAGACTTTGGCAATGGTCGCCAGTGTACTGAACCAAAAATGATAAAAAAGAGAAGCGATCTTATAAAAGCACTCATAGCCCTGTAAAAATGGGTTGGGGCGAATTGAAAAGTTTATTGCTGATCACTTCAAACCGATGTATCTGATCGTGATCCCAGATCTGTTTTGTCAGATCTGAATTGATAATGAGCTCCTTGTAATAGTTTATGCCGTTGATAAGCTGATCATAGAATTTGCTGAAATATTTAGCTTTTTTAGCGGTGATTTCGGGCGTGCCTTCTATCTCTTTCTTTAGATAATCCACATACAATCCAAATTCCTTGATAAACAGGTTTGGCCGGTTTACGCCGCTGAGCAGGTTCTGTTTGCCATAGATATGAGCGGCCATTTCCTTCAGGCTATACTGACCGGAAAAATAAGCCAGGTTGGGGCCGGGGCATATGCTCACCGCCTGGTGTTCGCGGGGTTTCAGGATATTGTAGCTGAGGTAAGTGGAATTGCATAAACCCACACATAAACATAGCTTTTCCGTTATCGCATTTATTTCATACGCGAGTTGTTCTTCAGGCAAAGCAGATGACTTCAGCTGCCTGATTTTTAAGTGCTGATATTCCCGCGACGCAGTGCAGATGGGCTCTTCGGTAAATTCAGTGTTGCTGCACAGATATTTCTTGGTGCAGGGACTGCCGGGACGTCCGCGTTCTATTCTTTCCAGTCTTTGCCGCTCTGCAGTGCTTTTACGGAAATTGTTGAAAGGTATCCCAAGGGGAGAGGCATTACTCAAGTAATAATCGCTTTCATCGGCTTTCATCAGGTCGGTGAGTGTATGCTCATCTACATTGGTTGCTTCGGGAACCAGCAAGAAAGGACTTCCCCAGCCTGTGCCGTCAAGCCCGTAATAACTGATGAGGAACTCATGCTCTTCGGCAGTACCTATTCCTCCCTGCACAGTGATCAGTTGCACAGGGCTTAAAGCAGGAACAGGCCCATGTTTTAGCTGCAAAGCCTGCTGATAAAGGCTTAGCAGTTCCAGGTATAAGACTGGCCGGTTGTCTTTAAATTCCTGGAGGATCGGTCCCAGCAAGAGGCCCTCAGTCGCGAATGCATGTCCTCCGCAGTTCAGGCCTGACTCAATTCGGAACTCGGAAACCCATAATCCCTTTTTAGCCAATACTTTTGCCTGGATCAGCGCCGAACGGTAATCGCTTACCTTTAAGATGATCTTTTTCTGAAAATGACCGTCTGCAGAAGGCCGGAAGCACTCCAGTTCTTCCATGTAGCCGAAAAGCCTCGGGTTTAAACCGGCTGAAATAACCACTGAGGAATTCAGTTGACTATCTGCGAACCCACGCATTGCCGCGAGTGCGTCGGTGTTTTTATCACCCGTGTATATGCCATTTTGAAAATTTGCTTTGTCAACCTTGGACATGATGTTTACATTGATGTCTCCTGGTTTGATTCCACGCTTTAGCTCTTCCTGAAGTCTGGTTTTCGCAATCCCCTGGGGCATTTGCCGCATGACATTATATTTGAACTTCAACACTGAGCTGGCAGGTAGCAGTTCGAAATACTTGCAAAGATCGTTGGGCCCGTCAAAGCTTAATGTCCTTAATGCAGTTATCTGATCCGAGACAAGTTTGTGCAGTAAATTAAGGTAGGCAGTAATTCTTAGTGCCCTGCTGTCATTTTCAGTTTTGCCGATGGTGTGATAGGGTTCATGGTTCAATTCTGCGTGATATTTTCTCATTCTTTCGGTCAGTTCATCGTCTACAATCGAGACTACAGAAGAGATACCGTACCTTGCTACTTTCAAGGGAGTATCTATGGAATAGCCTAAGCCGAGTACGGGGATATGGAAAGTATGTGGCATCATCTTTTTTAATCGCAAAGTAGATCAGATTAGTGCTGGAAATTTGTGATCTTTATCACTCTTGGTGATGATCCTTGTTACGTATTTCTAAAACGTTGGTCATTACATTTGTACTCATCAGTAAAACGAAATATGGAAACTGCTAACCTGCTTAAAGCTATTATTGAAACTGCTATTGATGGCATTCTGACTATTGACAACAGGGGCAGGGTGGAAAGTTTAAATCCGGCGGCACTGAAACTTTTTGGGTATTCTGCCGAGGAGGTGATCGGAAAAAACATTTCTATGCTGATGCCCGAACCGGACAGGAGCGGCCATGATGGTTATCTGCACAGGTATCAGAGTACCGGCGAAAAACGCATCATCGGGAAGGGCAGGGAAGTTAGGGGCTTGCGCAAGGACGGGACAACCTTTCCTTTTCGCCTGGCAGTTAGCGAGGTGCAATATGAAGACCGGATCATTTACACAGGGTTTATTCATGACTTATCAAAGGAAAAAGAGGCCGAGCAGCGCCTGAAAGAATATGCGGCTGAGCTGGAAGAACTTGTTGAGGAACGTACAAAATCTCTAAAAAAGATGGTGACGGCCCTGAGCGAGGCTAAAGAGGAAGTGAGTTTGTCGCTCGAAAAAGAAAAAGAGCTAAACCAGATGAAAAGCAGGTTTGTGTCCATGGCATCCCATGAATTCAGGACACCATTGAGTTCGGTACAGCTTTCTTCAGTGCTTATTGAGAAGTATGCGGAGCCTTATGACAATGTCCATATCAAAAAACATGTAGGCAAAATCAAGAATGCAGTCGGGAACCTCACCACAATATTGAATGATTTCCTTTCCCTGGAAAGGCTGGAGGCCGGCCGGGTTGAACCGGCTTTTACTTCCTTTGACCTGGTCAAACTATCTGAAGAAGTTACCGAGGAGATGCAGATGATCGCCAAAGAAGACCAGAATATTATTTACCAGCACACGGGCCTGGAAAGTATGGTGAACCTGGACCAGAATTTACTGCGGAACTGCATGATCAACCTGATCTCCAATGCCATAAAATATTCCGGTGAGCACACCTTTATTGAATTTAATACCGAGATCAGCGATTCAAAGTGTACTGTTATGATCAGCGATAACGGGATCGGTATTCCCCAGGCAGATCAGAAGAACATGTTCCAGCCTTTTTTCCGGGCCAATAATACGGGTAATATTCCGGGGACCGGTCTTGGTCTGAACATCGTAATGCGTTATGCCAAACTGATGCAGGGCGAACTGCATTTTGAGAGTGAAATTAATAAGGGGGCCAAGTTTATCCTCTCTTTTACTAAATAACAGGTACCATGAAAAAGCACAGCATTTTGATCATTGAAGACAACGAGGACATTCGTGAAAGTACAGCTGAGATCCTTGAACTGGCGAACTATGAGGTCTTTCAGGCTCTAAATGGTAAGCTAGGGGTAGAGATGGCGTTAAAACATATTCCCGATCTTATTCTTTGTGACATTATGATGCCTGAACTGGACGGTTTCGGTGTGCTGCATCTTTTAGCCAAAAATCCGGAGACTTCTGTGATCCCTTTCATTTTTCTGACTGCCAAGACTGAAAGGACCGATATGCGGAAAGGCATGGAAATGGGGGCGGACGACTACCTGACGAAACCATTTGATGAAGTAGAACTCTTTAATGCGATCGAATGCCGGCTCAATAAGAAAGACCTGCAAAAAAAGGTATACAGTCAGTCACTGGAAAAATTAAACACCCTGTTGAATGGTAATAAAGGGAATGATGAATTAAAAAAGCTGGTATCAGAACGGAAAGTAAGACAGATCAAAAAGAAGCAGATCATTTATTATGAGGGGGATACGGTCAATGGGATTTACCTGGTGGTTTCCGGAAATGTGAAGACGATCAAGATCGCAGCCGATGGACGGGAACTACTGACAGGAATGTACGGAGCAGAGGAGTATTTCGGTGTTCCGGCCCTGCTTGCCGGTGAAAATTACAGGGATACAGCAGAGGCCATGGAAGATACTGCTTTGTGTTTGTTGCCTAAAGAACCTGTTGAAGAGCTGTTAAGGAAATACCCTGATGTCGCCGGCCAGTTTATTAAGATGCTGGCCAATAATGTGCTGGCTAAAGAAGAGCAATTGCTGCAGCTGGCTTACAATTCAGTGAGAAAGCGGATGTCAGAAGTGTTGCTGCGTTTGTTTAAGCCTGATCTTGCAGGCATGTCTGAAAGTCTGAGCATTTCACGTGATAACCTTGCGGGAATGGCAGGTATGGCGACAGAAACCGTAAGCCGGATCCTGAGTGATTTTAAAGACGAGGGCCTCATCGAAAGGAAGGCCAGTCAGATCATTATACTCGACCGGCTAAAATTACAAAACATGAAAAACTGATCAGCATCACGATTCTTAGGTGATGAATCTCATTCTTTAATTGCCGGCAGGCAAGTAACTTTGATCTAAAATCAATGGAATGAGAGTTGTAGCGTATAGTATAAAATCGACAGAGAAAGAACCTCTGGCCATAGCGAACCATAAAAAACATGAGATCACCCTGATTTCCAACTCCCTGTCAGCAGAGACAGTTTTTTATGCGAAAGGAAAGGATGCTATTGTTGTCTTTACAGATGACGATGTTTGCGCCTCTGTAATTGAAAAGCTAGCGGATCTGGGCGTAAAATATATCGCAACAAGATCTACGGGTACTTTACATATAGATCACATCGCAGCCGGTAAACATCATATCAAGATCGGAAATGTCCCGCACTCGGCTTTAATGCCTCTTAATTTAGAAGATCTGCCAATGGCGCTGGCGATTGAGACCATCAATAACCTGGATAACTGGCAGATGAACAGATGTCTGGGCGATGCTTGTGTTTGTTCAAAATCCTGTGACCGGCTATCTGAGCCAAAGCAAAAAAAATAAGAGACTACCCCTTATGAATATTAAATTGCTCACAGAAAAATATCGTGTTGCCGCGCCCAGGTATACCAGTTATCCGACCGTACCTTACTGGGAAGAAGAGACTTTCAATCTGAATGATTGGCTGACTTGCCTAAAGTCTTCTTACGATAAAGAACAGCATGCTGTCAGCCTGTATATTCATTTGCCATTTTGTGAAAGTCTTTGCACATATTGCGGGTGCAATACCAGGATAACCAGGAACCACGGCGTTGAGCGGCCATACATTGATGCCGTACTAAAAGAGTGGGACCTGTATGCCGATCATTTAGGAAGCAAACCGGTTATCAAAGAAATTCACCTGGGTGGTGGTACGCCTACTTTTTTTAGTCCGGAAAATCTGGCCTTGCTGATCCGGGGACTGCAGGACAAAGCATCCGTTCATGCTGACGCCGAATTTAGTATAGAAGGACATCCTAACAATACAACCAGTGATCATTTGTGCACCCTGTATGCCCTGGGTTTTCGAAGAATCAGCTTCGGTATACAGGATTTTGATGTCAAAGTGCAGCAAATCATCAACCGGATACAGTCTTGCGAATCTGTAAAAACAGTGACTGATCAGGCAAGAACTATCGGTTATCAGTCGATAAACTATGACCTGATTTATGGTCTGCCGCTGCAAACGCCTGAAGGCCTCAGGGAAACGATAAGTAAAGTACTTGCGTTGCGTCCTGACAGGATCGCTTTTTATAGTTACGCGCATGTGCCCTGGATAAAACCGGGACAGCGACGCTATACAGAAGCGCATTTACCTTCTGCAGAACTAAAAAACAAACTGTATGAGATGGGAAGAGAAAGGTTCATTGCTGCCGGTTATGTAGAAATTGGTATGGATCACTTTACATTGAAGACGGACAGCCTCTATAAAGCCGAACTCGACAAAACCCTTCACCGTAATTTTATGGGATATACAGAACATGCAAATAACGTGCTGATAGGGCTTGGGGTATCTGCCATCAGCGATTGCTGGACTGCTTTTGCACAAAATGTCAAGACTGTTGAAAGTTACCTCAAGCTGGTTAATGCAGGCGAATTCCCTGTTATCCGGGGTCATATCCTGGAAGAAACAGACCTGAAGATACGAAGACATATTTTGAACATCATGTGCAAGACTTATACCTCCTGGGGCGTTTCAGAAAGACAGGAGCCGGAAATGAAAGGTATTTTGGAAAGACTGAAAGCACTGGCAGCTGATGGACTGGTGGAACTGAGGGAGTATGACCTTAAGGTTACACCTTTGGGAAAGCGGTTTTTAAGGAATATCTGTATGGCCTTTGATGCCAGGTTATGGGCAAGACAGCCGGAAACACAAAAATTTAGTATAGCGGATTAAATTACTTGCACACTTCAGTTTGTGAACCAGGTCTTTGCGGGCTCAGATAAGGAATGTTCAGCTCGAGTCCGCGTAAGATAAACCAGGTCCCCAGCACCAGCATCAGGTAAGGAATAGACTTGTTCAGCCGTTTTCTGAAAGCCAGTCCTGAAAATCCAACGATAAGCGTTGCAGCAAACATTAATGGCGTGGTGCCTGCCCCAAACCAGAACATATAAAACACAGAGTTTTGAACGCTGCCGGTATTTATCGCCCCCGCAAGTGCCAGGTAAACAAAGCCGCAGGGGAGCAGGCCATTAATCATTCCTATGAAAAGATGGTTTGCTTTGTGCCGAAAAGCGAAATCAAATAAACGGTTAAAGGGTTTAATGAATAAAGACGGGTTTTTGAACCGGGAATACCATCTGAACAACCTTGACGATGCCGCCAGCAGGATCATCAAGCCGGTAGCAATACTGATCCCCTGCTGAATCCCCGATAACCATAGCTGCCGGCCCAGCAAACCTGCCAAAACGCCCAGTGAGCAGTAAGACACAATGCGACCAAACTGATAGATGAATTTGTTCCATAAAAGATAAACCCATCCCGGCTGATTTACAGGGACTGCGAAAGCCAGCGGACCGCACATTCCAATGCAATGCAGCGAACCCAGTAAGCCTATAAAAAAAGCCAGTCTGTCATCGCTCATGGGATAATGACCTCCTGTTCATTTAAATAATTTTTCCCATCCCTGCTTTTCCAGTTCAGGATCAGTTTCCACTGTCCATCCGGCACTGAAGTTAAAGGTATTTCAATCTTATTTCCTTCATTCGTTTCGAACCTCATGCATCTGTCCTGGCGCTGGTCAGCAGTTCGGACCAGCTTAATTGTTCCTCTGGAAGCCGTCTGAAATGCAATGGTCATTGACTTTTCTGCCATGGATACTTCAGGTTTTGCATTGTCCAGCAAAACCTGTTCTTTCAGGCGATAAGTTTCATCATATTTTAAACCTTTTTCATAGTAGTCGTTTTCGACCAGCGCATCGGTGTCGCTGCGGAACATCAGGATCATAAGGACCAGGATGAACGACATAAATGAAAGCATTCCGATAATTATTTTTGTTCCCCAGTTCATAATTTAGTTGTTTGGTGGTGCAATAAAAGTGGTTTCAAATTTTCCTGATGTCTCTTTTTGGGAGCGCAGCGTAAAACTGATATTGGTCTTGTACTTTTTTACGGCGTCTTGTGACATGATGATAAAGAAAGTGATCTTTGCACTGCTGCCATACCTGATCAGCGCTGCTTTCTGCACATACTGGATTTTGAGCCTATGGTCATCAGGGATCAGTTCGAACCCGATATCTTTGCCGCTCTTGTTTACCAGTTCTGCAGTATAGAGGTTACTTACCGTATGATCCTGGTCCCGGAATTGATACAAGGTTCCGCTGGCACGCAGTACTGTAGTCTCTATGGGGGTACGGCGGATCATTAAAAAAGACATAAGGCTCAACAGCACCAGAAGTACAGCAGAATAGCCATAGGCTTTTTTGCTGATCTTAAAAGGCATTTTGTTTTTGATCTCGCTTTCTGATTTGAAGCCGATGAGCCGCAATGGTCTATTGATCCTGCTCATTACCATATCGCAGGCATCGATGCAGGCAGTACAGTTTACACATTCCAGCTGGGTCCCGTTCCTGATGTCAATGCCTGTAGGGCAGACGTGCACACAGAGTTTGCAGTCTATACAATCTCCATGTTGATTTTCTACATTTTTGCTGATCTTGTTGCGGGGTTCACCGCGTTCATAATCGTAGGCAACAATGATGCTTTCATCGTCCAGCAAGACGCCTTGCAGCCTGCCGTAGGGACATATCACTGTACATACGAGTTCCCGCATCCTGGAAAAAACAATATAGAACACGAATGAAAACACCCAGATCGAAATGAGGCCGGATATGTGCTGCCTTACCGGCTCCGTAATGATCCGGATCAGCACATCCGAGCCAATGAGATAGGCCAGGAAAATATTGGAGATCAAAAAAGAGATCAGGAAAAACAGGCTGTGTTTTAAGCTTTTCTTGAAGAATTTGGAAACAGTCAGTGGACCTTCATCCAGTCTTTTCTGGTGAAGGTGATCGCCCTCGATCCAGTTTTCGATTTTCCGGAATACCATTTCCAGAAAAATAGTTTGCGGACAGACCCAGCCACAAAATACCCTGCCAAATACTACGGTGAAAAGCACGATGAATACCAAAAAGATAAGCAGAGCAAACGCAAAAAGATAGAAGTCCTGCGGCCAGAAGATCAGGCCGAAGAAAACAAACTTCCTTTCCAGTACATTGAGCAGAACAAGCTGCTCACCCTTTATCTTCAAAAAAGGTGCTGCAAACAGCAAAGAGAGAAAAAAATAGCTCAGTAACGAGCGGTACCGGTATAGTTTTCTCTTTATGATCCTTGGATATATCCAGCGTCGTTTTTTACCGTCGTCGGTTAAGGTGGAAACCTGATCTCTGAAATATGCAGCTGCCTGTGACATCTTATAGTTTGTTTCCCTGCGGTGCCTTAGCACCTGCAGGCTTGCTTGCCTGCAATGACAAGATATAGCTTGTCAGTTCTGAAATCTGTTTTGGTCTCAGGGTTTTTTCCCATGCGATCATTCCCTTTTCCGGAACCCCGTATTTGATGGTTTTAAAGATATCTTTTACAGTACCCCCATGCAGCCAATATTCATCCGTCAGGTTGGGGCCAACTATGCCTTCAGCGTGTTCACCATGGCAGGGTGTGCAGGCACCTTTAAATATGGCGGCGCCCGATTGCAGTACAGCAGGTTCTTTGGAGATCTGGACATTGTTTTCATTGACTTTTGCGGCGGCATTGCCAGGTTTAAGCAGCATGGCGGTTTTGGCGTCTTCGGCCTGTTTCAGTTCTACCGCATATTCTTCTTCCTGCAGCATTCCCAAACCAAACACATGGTAGCTCAGCAAATACACCATTGCAAAAATGACCGTTCCGTAAAACAGCACCATAAACCAGGCAGGAGCAGGGTTATCCAGTTCAGCGATCCCGTCGAACGTGTGTTCCATGACGAGGTCTTTTTCCTCTGAAATGGGTCTCAGGCCCATTATTTTGGTCCATAATGTTGGCATTTTGGCTGTTTCAGCTTCTTCTTTTTCAGCAGCAAGCCGGGCCATTTCCTTTTCTTCAGGGGTAGCAAACGGTTTGGGGTCCAAAGTCTCCTGTACATAGACCTTAATTACTTTCAAGATCAGCAGCGAAACCATTAATACCATCAATACGGCAATCAGCAAAATGCCTATAAATACATCTGTCATAGCGGGTCTTCTGTTAAGGGTAATTCACTCATGTATTTAATTTTATCTTTTTTCATCATGAGCAACAACACAGTCACCAATAAGAAAAAGACCATAAAAATGGCAAGAGAGGTGATCAGATACACCTGGCTTCCATCGACCTGATTTAAAAATTGCTTGAACATCTTGTGTATATTTTAGGTGTTATTTTGCTTTAATGTCAGTTCCCAATCTTTGCAGATAAGCGATGATGGCGATAATCTCCCGGTCACTCTTCACTTTTACCCTGTTGGCTTCAAGATCAGCAGCTATAGCTTTGGCCTGGGTATTGAGATCAGCATTTGCCTGCAGTTCATAACCTAAATCGTAGGGAACACCCAATGTGCGCATGGCACTGATTTTGGAAGCTGTGGTTGTCGTGTCCAGTTTTTGATTGATCAGCCACTCATAGGGAGGCATGATACTTCCGGGCGACATGGTCTGCGGGTCGAGCAGGTGATTGAAGTGCCATGCGTTAGAATATTTGGCTCCTTCCCTGGCCAGATCCGGTCCGGTACGTTTTGATCCCCATAAGTGAGGGTGGTCGTAAACGAATTCACCGGCTTTGCTATATTCTCCATAACGCTCTGTCTCTGAGCGGAAAGGACGGATCATTTGAGAATGACAGTTCACACAACCTTCCCTGATGTACAAATCACGGCCCTGCAATTCTAATGCAGAATAGGGCTTGACACTGCTGATCGTCGGGATGTTTGATTTTATGGTAAAAGTAGGCATCATCTCGACCAGCCCTCCAATGAGGATCACAATCAGTGACAGCACCATAAAAACAAGGGGTTTGCGTTCGAGGAAACGGTGTACCTTTTTATCTGAGCCGCTGGGCTGATAGTCCGGAGCTAAAGCCATGGCCTCTGCCGGTTCGTTGGCCAGCAAATTACCCTGGTTCACTGTTTTGATCAGGTTGTAGGTCATCACCAGCACTCCGGCCAGGTACATTGCACCACCAGCGGCACGCAGCATGTACATTGGGATGATCTGGATGACGGTTTCCAGAAAATTAGGGTAGCGGAGCATGCCCTCTTCTGTAAATTCTTTCCACATCATGCCCTGTGTGAAACCGGCAAAATACATGGGTACTGCATAGAATATGATACCGAGCGTTCCGATCCAAAAATGAAAGGACGCCAGTTTTTTAGAGTAAAGCTCAGTTCTGTAAATCCTGGGAATGAGCCAGTACAGGATAGCAAAGGTCAGGAAGCCGTTCCATCCAAGTGCACTTACATGAACATGTGCTACGATCCAGTCGGTATAGTGCGCTATGGCATTCACTTGTTTTAGCGCCAACATTGGGCCTTCAAAAGTAGCCATGCCATATGCAGTAATCCCGACCACCATAAATTTTAAGGTAGGGTCCTCACGGACTTTATCCCATGCCCCGCGCAGGGTAAGCAGACCGTTGATCATACCGCCCCAGCTTGGTGCGATGAGCATGATTGAAAAAGCGACACCGAGCGATTGCGCCCAGGAAGGAAGCGAAGTGTACAAAAGATGATGAGGCCCTGCCCAGATATAGATAAAAATAAGGGACCAGAAGTGCAGGATACTTAATTTATAAGAATAGACCGGCCTGTTTGCCATTTTCGGAAGAAAATAATACATCATCCCCAAATAAGGAGTAGTCAGGAAGAAAGCGACTGCATTATGTCCATACCACCATTGTACCAATGCATCCTGAACACCAGCATACAGGTAATAACTTTTAAATGCCGAGATGGGCAGTTCGAAGGAATTAATGATGTGCAGAACGGCTACTGTCACGAAAGTGGCGATGTAAAACCATATGGCCACATACATATGCTGTTCTCTTCTTTTGATGATGGTGCCAAACATATTGACACCAAATACTACCCAGATCAATGTAATGGCGATATCGATCGGCCACTCCAGTTCTGCATACTCATGTGAAGTGGTCAACCCGAGCGGCAAAGTGATCACAGCCGAAACAATGATCAGCTGCCATCCCCAAAAGTGGATCTTGCTCAATACATCACTGAACATTCTTGCCTTGAGCAGGCGCTGGAGTGAATAATAGACGCCCATGAAGATCGCGTTGCCTACAAAAGCAAAGATGACCGCATTGGTATGCAGCGGCCTGATCCTTCCGAACGTGGTGTACTGAGAGCCCATGTTCAAAGCCGGTTTAAAGAGCTGCATGGCAACAAGCAGGCCTACGGTCATGCCTATTATTCCCCAAACAATGGTTGCTATGGCAAAGTTTCTGACGATCTTATTGTCGTAATAAAATTTTTCAGTCATAAAATATCTGTATGGTTTACGTGGTAAAAGTAGTGCGGGATAAATGCCTGGTCAGTGATGGATGTCGCTGTTAAAAGTAACCTTCATCACTTTTTTCAGCTTCCGTACCGGGCAGCTCATCGTCAAAAAGTATCCTTACTGATGGCGTATAAGTATCGTCATGCTGACCGGATCTGACCGCCCAGAAAAAAGCCACCAGAAAGATCAGTGCCAACAGGATGCTGCATCCGATTAAAACGAAGATCATGTTCATAACAGTCTGTTTTTATGGGCAAAAGCCCTTACTGCGGTCGTTGTAAACACAATGATGGTAATGGTACTCAAAGGCATCAGGACCGCGGCGATCAGCGGCGATAAAATACCCTGAACCGCAAAGAACAACCCAATCAGATTATAGCTCAAAGAGATGGCAAATGACATATGGATCACCTTGACTGCGTCTTTTGACTGCTGGATGAACTGCGGGATCTTTTCAAAAGACCCGCCATCCAGAACAGCATCGCAGCCGGGGGTAAAATTGTTGATGTTGTCGGTCACTGCAATCCCAAGATCGCTTTGCTTCAATGCACCGGAATCATTTAATCCGTCACCAAACATGATCGTCTTTTTGCCTGAGTTTTGCAACTTCAGCAGGTAGTCAAGTTTTTGCTGTGGTGACTGTTCAAAAAGCATCTGGTCACCGCTCTCAAAATGGGTAATCAGATCGTACTTGTCATGCGGGCGGTCGCCCGATAACAGATGGAGGCTATATCTTTTGCCTAGTTTTTGAAGAACCTCATTCAATCCTTTTCTCCATCGCTGTCTGATGATGAAGTACCCCAGATACTGATCATTGATCATCACGTGGGTTGCTGTTTTTTCGGGAGAGTTGCTCAGTGGAAGACCAAGGAATGCAGAACCTCCCAATTTTACATCGTTTCCATTGATCTTGCCACTGATCCCTCTTCCAATTTTTTCGGCGTAATTATCGGCTGACCATACGGCTGGTCTGTTTAAATATTTTGTAAGTTCCCTGCTGAGGGGATGGCTGGAGTTTCTGGCCAGATCGCTGACGAGCTGTTCTTGTTCTTCACTGATCTGTCCCTTGAAAGTCATTCCGGCAGCATCGGGGCTGGTTATTGTTCCTGTTTTATCAAAAACAAAGGTATCGGTACGGGCCATCTGCTCAATGACCGTATTGTTCTTCAGGTAAAAACCGTTCTTATCAAATATGCTGATCACGGCCGCAAGTGTAAAAGGAGAACTTAGGGCAAGGGCACAGGGACAAGCGATGATCAGCACAGCGGTAAAAGACGCCAGTGCTTTATCAGGATCTGAAAACATCCAGAACATCGCGGCGCCGATGGCTATACTGAGCAGCATGATGCTGAAATACTTGCTTGCCGTGTCACTAAAAGTCCTGATCGCGTTCTTTGGTTTAACAAAGGCCTCGTTGTTCCAGAGCTGGGTAAGGTAGCTTTGCGACACCGGTTTCAGTACTTCCAGCTCCAGCACTCCGGAAAGCTGTCTTCCGCCCGCATAGATTACCTCCCCAAGGACCTTTTTTAAAGGCTGCGATTCTCCGGTTACAAAACTGAAATCAATCAGGGCCTCACCTTTTAATAGTATCGCGTCTGCGGGAATGATCTCCATGCTGCGGACAAGGATTCTGTTGCCGGTCGCAAGGTCTGAAAGCGGAACAGATATTTCCGCGCCATTTTTTAGGGTGGTTACAGCAACCGGAAAATAAGAACGGTAGTCTCTTTCAAAAGAGATATGCTGAAAGGTCCTCTGCTGCATCCATTTACCAATTAGCAGAAAAAATATAAGCCCGCAGAGGGTGTCTGCAAATCCTGCCCCAGTGTGCAGGAGAATTTCATAAGCTGTACGGATAAACATTACTGCAATGCCCAGAGCCAGCGGGAAATCAAGGTTCAGCCTTTTGGCTTTGAGGTTGTTCCATGCAGAAGAAAAATAGCCGGCCCCACTATAGAGTACTACGGGAACGGAAAATGCCAGATTGAGCCAGCCAAAGAAATCTTTGAATTCTCTTTCAAAGTTACCCAGGCCAAAATAATCCGGGAAGCTGAGCAGCATCACATTTCCAAAACAAAATCCGGCTACAGCAATTTTTGTAATCAGCTTTCTTTCTGCTTTATCTCCTTGTTTTTCTTTAACCACATCCTGTTGACTGATCAAGGGCTCATAGCCAATGGATACCAGCATTTCAATGATTTCTTTTAAGGTTGCTTCCTGATTTTTGAAAGTGATCGTGACCTGCTTTTTTAAAAAATCTATTCTGGATTTCAGGACTGCCGGCTGCAGCTGGTAAAGGTGCTCTAACAACCAAATACAGGAACTGCAGTGAATTGCAGGGATAAATAAAGTTATGATAGAGGTATTCTCGTCCTGATAGTCTACCAGCTTTTCGGCGATCTCCTTTACATCGAGGTAGTCAAGATTGAGTTTTTGTTTCTGCTGAGTTTGTCCGGGGATATCGTTGTATATATAATAATTAGAGAGATTATGTTTAGATAATATCTCATAGACGGTTTTACAGCCCAGGCAGCAAAACTTCATGTCATCAGACTTGTAAATACCGGTTGTGATATCTTCACCGCAATGGAAGCAGTGATCTGCTATAATGAAAGTCTTTTCCGCTGGCATACTTGATTATTATCTTCCAAAATTGGCCATTTATTAAGGGCAGGAAAGTGACGGGTGTTTTTAAAAAAAGTGATATTGGACACTGATATGCTATCGCTCACATTAATCCTGGATAGAAATAAGGTTTTATTTCAGCCGTGAAATGAAATGCCTTTGCCGGATAAAGGTATTGCTGTTTGTAAGAGTTCTGACCAGCTTCCATTGCTGCTTTTGCAAATCCAATTTAACGGTTTCAAGGCCTTTGATAGGCTTTGGGGTCATGTAACCCCCTAGAAGAGGTCGTAAAGAAGTTGAGAAAGGGTTGTGGTCATACCATGTCCAGTCATTGGGAGTACGGTAACATTGATCATTGGAATGCTTAGAAAAATCAGCTCATTTAATGCCATTTCTCAATATTTTATAATTTTTTGTGCCCGATGCTCATCCGGTACTTTGAGGGGCTCATTTTCGTGTACAGTTTAAAATTCCTGTTGAAATTTGTCAGGTTATTGAACCCGCATTTAAAACAAATGTCAGAAACAGAGAGATCCAGGTTCCAAAGCAGCTTGCAGGAGTAACCGATCCGCACTTCATTTACGAAATTTGTAAAGGTTTTCTGTGTCTTGTTTTTAAAATACTTGCAGAATGCGGTTGGGGCCATATTGGAAATGGAAGCGATATTCTCAAGTGTAATCGTTTCGGTAAAATGATCCCGGATATACTGGTAAACCCTGTCAAGTCTTTTGATGTCCTGCTGACTAAACGAATTTGAATATCCTTCACTGGCAAGGCATTGATATTCGTTTGATTTTGCAATAGCTTCCAGGATGTTGAGTAAAATAAGTATCCGTTCCAGGCCTTTTGTCCTTTTAAGCTTAAACAGATTTTTTGCTACTTTTTGCTTGGTAAGACCAGTCACCTTAATTCCTCTGTCTGTATCGTTAAACAGTTTCCTGAGTTTGAAAAGGCTTTCCGAATTCAATTGATTTTCAGTGAGCCAGTTCGGACGGAAATAGACAACGAGTGCATGGATAGCAGAATTGTTATAGTAAGAAATATGCGGAACCTTTGGCCCCAGGATGACGAGGTCTCCCTCAGAAAAATTCTCAATGCTGTCGCCAATGATCCGGGTGCCCTTACTTTTGAGGATCAATGCGATCTCGTGGGTATTGTGAAAGTGGAACTGATCCTCAATACTCGATACGATCAGCTCTTTCACATAAATAGAATCTGTTAACAGCAGTTCCACATCTAAAAGCCGCGGATCAGCGGTACCGTCGAGCCTGCTTTTTATCGATACACCTGCTTTGCTATTGTCGTAGTAAAATGAGGTTTGCATAATACCTGGTCCTTATCAGAAGAATAAATATAGACCTTGCGGACACTAAAGACTCCTATTATTATTTGCTTTTGTGATACTATTTTATGATTCAGCTGCCATTCTCCCGATCAGAACAGGCGTTAAAAGGATAAAATAGTTTAAGTATTGGATAGAATATTTAGCACATCTCCCTATTGCAAGCCGTAATTTAGTTTCACGAAAATGTATTGATTTATTATCTATGAAGAGAAGAGAGTTTTTGAGTGCGGCTGGTATCGGGGCTGCTGCGTTTACGGCAGCTCCTTACCTTGCTTTTGCGGGGATTCCTTTAAGTGACCGCAAGATCAGGGTAGCTATTGTTGGCGGGGGATTTGGCGCAGGCTTTTATTTCCATGAGCATCCAAATTGTATTGTGGAGGCAGTAAGCGACTTGCGTAAGGACCGGCGTGACAAGCTGATGCAGATCTATAAATGCCAGAAAAGCTACGAATCGCTGGAAAAGCTGCTGAAAGATCCAAAGGTAGAGGCTGTGTTTATTGCTACGCCTGCAATTGACCACGCAAAGCATGTAATAGAAACACTGAAAGCAGGTAAGCACGTATTGTGTGCTGTTCCGGCGGCGATGACACTGGAGGAGTGTGATAAAATAAGAGATGCTGTGGAGCGTACCGGACTTACCTATATGATGGCAGAGACTACCGCGTACAGGCAAAATACTATTTCTGCGAAAAAATTCTATAAAGCCGGAGAGTTTGGGCACATCTTTAGTGCTGCTGCCGAATACAATCATCCGGGCCTGGAGTCTTACTTTTTTGAAAATGGCAAACCTACCTGGAGGCATGGACTGCCGCCAATGCTGTATCCTACGCATTGTACCTCTTTCCTGATCTCCGTCACGGGAGAAAGACTGACCAGTGTAAGCTGTCTGGGATGGGGCGATGACAGCCCGTTATTGAAAAATAATCCCTATCAAAATCCTTTCTGGAATGAAACCGCATTTTTCCAAACCAATAAACATACCCCTTTCAGGGTGGAGGTGAACTGGAAAGGGGCATTAAAAGAGGCTGAGCGCGGGGAATGGCGGGGAAGTAAAATGAGTTTTTATTCTCCTCAGCAAGGTGTTGAAGATAATGTTATTGTACGCACAGCTGATACATTGGGTAAAGATGATGCAGGATTTAAGAACAAGGCAAATACAGTTGAGGTCTATAAACAGTCGAATTGGTGGGATACCGATATGCTGCCTCAGCCCCTGCACCACAATAGCGGGCACGGCGGATCACATACTTTTATAACCCACGAATTTATTGATGCCCTGGTTAAGAGCAGACAGCCGGAGGTAAACATCTACGAGGCCCTGGCTTATACCGCTCCGGGTATAGTTGCACATGCCTCTGCACTCAAAAACGGAGAATATATGAAAATCCCAAGTTTTGATAAATAATACAATTAAATATGAAATTCATTAACAATACAATATCGTTGTATGCATAGCTGGCCCAAATCATCAGAATTACTAAAGAAAAACGAGCGATGGATACCTGGAGGGGTGGTATCCCTGAACAGGAAATCAGACCCTAATATCTGTTTTAGCAAAGGGAAGGGGGCCTATGTCTGGGACATCGAGGGAAATAAGTATATCGATTATCAGGCGGGCTTTGCCGCCGCGTTCCTTGGGCATAACGATACAGACGTAAATCAGGCGGTAAGGCAGTCGATGGAAGACAATACGGTACTGATGGGAGCTGGTCCGACAGATCTGGAAGGACAGTTTGCGGAATTATTCTGTAAGTGTGTGCCCGGTGTTGAATCGGTTCAGCTCACCACCACAGGTTCTGAGGCGACTTATCATGCCATCAGGATCGCACGCGCTGTGACTGGTCGCGACCATGTGATCATCATGCAGGGTGGCTATAATGGCTGGCACAACGATGTAGCCGGCAATGTGATCAGCACACTGGCAGATGTGGGGCCCAGAGTGAGCCCCGGTGAATATCCCTTCGACAGCCTGTCTGCGGGTATCCCCGCTTCGCACAGAGAATTGATCCATGTGGTGAATTTCAATGACCTGGATTCTGTTGAAAACGTGGTAAAGCAATACCCTGCAGCCTGTGTCATCCTGGAGCCGATACTACAAAATATAGGTATCGTAAAACCTCTGCAGGGTTATCTGGAGGGTTTAAGAACGCTTGCAGATGCAAATGGCTTTCTGCTGATCTTTGATGAGGTTAAAACAGGATTCCGGCATGCACTCGGTGGATATCAAAGTATTTGCGGTGTGACACCGGACCTGAGCACTTTTGGAAAGGCAGTCGCCAACGGCTACCCGATGGGCGTGATCGGCGGTAAGAAAAAGTATATGGATTATTTTGTTCATCCTGAGAAACAAAAACGTGTACTAATCGCAGGTACATTTAATGCCCATCCTTTTATTACCGCTGCAGCTATTGCTACACTGAACAAGCTGGCATCGGCATCGCATAAGGTATATGACCATGTTTACCGGCTTGGTGACCTAATGGAGGAAGGCCTTAAAAGTATTTTTTCTGAACAGGATTTTCCTTTTCAGGTTGCGCGTGAGGGTTCTGCGTTCTGCGTGTATTTTATGGACCATTTACCGGTTGATTTTCACGATGTGCTTATCCATCATGACTTTGGATTTGACAAAGCTTACCGGTTCAAACTGATAGAAAATGGCATATTCAATTTTCCCTTGCCCATCAAGCAAGGCAGCATATCTTATGCGCATACGGTAGATGATATTGAGAAAACTTTAGAAAAAACAAGATCTGTGGTAAAGTATTTATCAGACGGGCTATGAAAATTACAGGAATAGAAACACTTGTTTGCCATGCCAGGATGCGAAACTGGATATTTGTTAAG